>Ga0299906_10000892_pt1 | contig 26123 bp, 23 predicted proteins | sample RVTome_14_FD_200259 | JGI IMG/M metagenome (GOLD analysis project Ga0299906, IMG submission 200259) | Soil microbial communities from uranium-contaminated site in the Upper Colorado River Basin, Wyoming, United States - RVT145D125 (version 2) ...
ATTCACCTGGGCGGGTTCAAGATCCCGACCGCCCTGCTGGCGCTGCTTCCGATTCCCTCGACGAGCAACCTCGATCTTCAGCAGTCGCACCGGATGAACGACATCCGCTCCGACCTGCTCTATGCCACCCAGCGGGCGGCGACCATGGACGAATTCAAGGCGGCGATCCGCGAAATCCGGCTGCGGCGCGAGCGCGAGCGGCAACTCGAGCGCAACCAGCGCCAGCCCCCATCCGACACCCTTCCCAGGCCATGAAGCTGGTCGATGGCAACGAGACCGTTATCGTGGTCACCGGCGGCTCCGATGCCGCCCTGGAGAAGGACGCGCCGCTCGCCGCCCGCCTGCGGGCCGAAATCGACCGGCGCGGCGGGGGGCACGCCTACCGTCGCGCCGTGGTGCTCCGCGCCGAGCAATACGTCGAGACGCCGGCTCTGCACCGCCACCCCACGATCGCGGTGGGCGGCCCGGGCGCCAACGACGTTTCCCAGCACCTGACGCAGGTGCTGCCGATGGTCTGGGCGCGTGACGAGCGCTGTTTCGTGCAGATGGCGTCGAACGAAGACGGCCGCCAGGTGGCGGTGTGGGGAATGGATGCCGAGGCGACCCAGGGCGCCGTGGATGCCTTCATCACCGAGGGCCTGCTGGATCGCCTGCTCGACCGGGTGTGGCGGTTTCAGGCCGGGGCCGTTCTCCCCACCTGACGTCCGGCCGGCTAGGCCGGGCCGAAGCGCCCCCGGGCAGCGCGGATTCTCGACAGGCTTTCCGCTTTTCCCACGACGACCAGCAGTTCATTGACCGGCTCAGACACCGTCGCCCCCGTCAGGGCGACCCGCACCGGCTGGAGCAGGTCGCCCAGTTTGACGCCGTCGCGTTCGGCCTGGGCCGTGAGCGCGGCGATGATCGAGTCGGCGGTCCAGCGGGGCGCCTCGATGGCTTCCAGGACCCCAGCGGCGCGGTCGAGGCTGGTGGCGAACCGCTCCCCCAGCTTCTCGATCAGCTTGCGGCCTTTGTCGTCCGGCGCCACGCGGCCCGCATCGAGCCGCACGGCGACCTGGGCCGCCAGATCCAGAATAGTGCGCGACCGGGCCTTCACGGCATCGATGCAGGAATGCAGGCGATCCGCCGACGGGAGGGCGACCCCCAGGCGGGACAGCTCCCGGGACACGGGGCCCGCCAGCCCGGCGGCTGGGAAGGCGCTGAGATAGCGGCCGTTCATCCACTCGAGCTTCGCGGGGTCGAAGACCGCCGCCTTCTTCTGGATCCCCTCCAGCGTGAAGCGACGGATCATCTCCTCCTGGGGCAGGATCTCCAGGTCGTTGCCCGGGGACCAGCCAAGCAGGGCCAGGAAGTTGCGCATCGCGGCCGGCAGGATCCCCATCTCCCGGTAGTCCCCGACGGCCGTCGCCCCGTGGCGTTTGGAGAGCTTCTTTCCGTCGCTGCCCAGGATCATCGGCACGTGGGCGAAGACCGGGAGGTCGGCGCCCAGGGCGCGATACAGCAACGCCTGCTTGGGCGTATTGGAGATGTGATCGTCGCCGCGGATCACGTGGCTGATCCGCATTGCGATGTCGTCGGAGACGACGGCCATGTTGTAGATGGCCGAGCCGTCGGCGCGCAGGATGATGAAGTCGTCCAGGTCCTTGCCTTGAAAAGCGATCCGGCCGTGCACCGCGTCCTCCCAGGCCACCTCGCCATCGGGAATGCGAAAGCGAACGGTGAAGGGCTCGCCGGCCGCGACGCGACGGGCCGTTTCCGCGCCGTCAAGCCCGAGGCAGCGGCGGTCGTACCGAAACGCCGTGCCGGCCCGGGCGGCCGCGGCCCGCTGGCCATCGAGTGCGGCCGTGGTGCAGAAGCAGCGGTACGCGTAGCCTGCATCGAGCAGCCGTAGCGCGTCGTCGCGGTGCCGCTCGGCGAACGTTCCCTGAAAGAAGGGACCTTCATCCCAGTCGAGGCCGAGCCAGGTCAGCCCCTGCAAGATGACCTGGGTATGGGCCTCGGTGCTGCGCTGTTTGTCGGTGTCCTCGATCCGCAGCACGAACACCCCGTCCGTTTTCCTGGCCAGGAGCCAGTTGAACAGGGCGGTGCGGGCGCCACCGACGTGCAGGTAGCCGGTGGGCGAGGGAGCGAAGCGGACCCGGATCATGGGAGGAACGGAGTGGGAGGGATTCGAACCCTCGATAGAGCTTTTAGGCCCTATAACGGTTTAGCAAACCGCCGCCTTCAGCCGCTCGGCCACCACTCCGGGGCGGGGAAAGCTACTCGGCGGCCCCGGCGGAAACAACCGGATGCCGGACGTTCGGACCGGTGGGGATGCGAAGCCGGAACACGGCGCCGGGGTCGTTGCCGTCAAATGAAGCGCTGCCGCCGTGGAGCTCGGCCGCCGCCCGCACAATCGAGAGACCCAGGCCCGTGCCTTCGGTGCGGGAGCGCGCCGGATCGGACTGGAAGAAGCGCTCGAAGAGGTGAGGCACGTGTTCGGGGCGCACGCCGGTGCCGCTGTCGCGGACGGTGAGGGTCACCGGATCGCCGGGCTCGACCATCACGGTGACGCTGCCCCCGGGTCCGGTGTGCTTGATGGCGTTGTCCACCAGGTTGACCACGGCGCGCTCGAGCAGCTCGCCGCTGCCGACGAGCCAGACGCTCCGGCCGCTGAGCGAGAGATCGATGCGTCGCTCCGACGCCAGGGCGTGGTAGCGCGCGACGACCGATTCCGCGATTTCGTAGAGATCCAGCGGCGCCCGGCGCAGCGAGGCGCCCGCGTCGGCGCGGGCCAGGGTCAGCAGGTCGTCGGCCAGGCGGCTCAAACGCAGCACTTCGTCCAGGCAGCGCTCGAGCACTTCGCGATACTCGGCGACGTCGCGCGGGCGCTTGAGGGCCACTTCGAGCTCGCCCCGGAGCACGTTGAGGGGGGCGCGGAGCTCGTGGCTCGCGTCGGCCGTGAAGCGCCGCTGGCTCTCGAACGCGCGATCCAGCCGCTCGAGCATCGCGTTCAGGACATCCACCAACTCGCGAAACTCGTCCACATCCTGGTGGGCGGTAATCCGCGCGGAAAGTGAGCCGATCTCGAGCGACTGCGCCTGGAGCGCGATGTCGCGGGTGGGCCGCAGCGCCATGCCGGCGCCGCGCCAGCCCATGACGAAGGCGACGATGGTTCCCCCGAGGGTGAGGGCTCCCAGGAAAAAGGCGAAGACCCGTAGCGTCTCGGCGACCGGGCGGTATGGCGCGCTCACCATCAGCACGTGATCGCCGTGCTCCGCGCCGAGCAGCAGCAGGGGATACAACAGGGTGCGGAGCCGCTGGCCGTCGTTCCCGTCGTGCGTCGCCCAGACCAGGCCGCCGAAGCGGACCTCGGCCAGGGCATCCAACGGCACCGGAAGATCGAGGGTCAGATTGCGGCTTCGCAGCAGCACGGTGCCGTCTCCCGCGAGCAACTGGGCGTAGCGGGTCAGCTCGGGCAGGGCGGGATCGCCACGGGCGAGCAGGACGCCTTCGTGAAACTGGAACTGGGTGCCCGTGGTGGCGTAGCCCGCTTCCGCTTCCACCTCGGCGATCCGGAGCAGGGTGGCGTCGAGGTCCTTCTGGAGCAGCCGCCCCAGGACGTAGATACTGACGACCAGGACGGCGGCCAGGAGCGCGCCGACCGCGAGGGCGGTGCGCCGCGCGATCACCGCCCGGAAGGACCGCATGTCAGGCTCGTTCGAGCCGAATCACGTAGCCGATGCCCCGGACGGTGTGGATCAGCCGCTGGTCTCCGCTGCCCTCGAGCTTCTTGCGCAGGTTGGACACATGCGCATCGACCACGTTGGTCCCGGGGTCGAAGGACATGTCCCAGACCTTTTCGAGCAGGGCCGCGCGGGTCTGGACCTGCCCCTGGTGCAGCAGCAGGTGCTCCAGCAGCCGGAACTCCCTGGGGGCCAGTTCGACGCGCCGGTCGCCGCGGGATACGGTGCGGCGGATGCGGTCGACTTCGATGTCTCCCAGGCGAAGCACCTCGATGCCGCTCACGGTGGGCACCCGGCGGCCCAAGGCGCGGACCCGGGCCAGCAGCTCGTCAAAATCGAAGGGCTTGGTCAGGTAGTCGTCGGCGCCCGCGTCGAGGCCCCGGACCACGTCCCCGGTGCTGTCGCGGCCGGTGAGCATCAGGATCGGGACGGCGCGACCCGCCCGCCGGAGGCTCCCCGCCACCTCGTAGCCGTCGACCTGGGGGATCATGATGTCGAGGATGATCGCGTCGTACGGATTGCTCAGCGCCAGTGCCAAGGCCGCGGACCCGTCGAGGGCGGTGTCCACCGCGTGCCCCTCCTCCTCCAGCCCCTGGCGGAGAAAGCGGGACGCCTTTTCGTCGTCTTCCACCACCAGCAAGCGCATGCCGAGTCTCCGGTGTTTGCGGGGGCTGCGCCGCGCGCCGGGCAACCGCGTGATTCTATGCTGCGCCGGCCCGATTGTGCAACGGGGTGGCAGCGTGGGGGGCGAGGGGCTTGACGGGGGGGGCGGCCGGTCGCATCATACGAACGTATGAAGAAGTCCGACACCCCCACCAGTCTCCAGGCCGCGGCGACCCGCGTCTTCGCCGAGCGCGGCTTCGAGGGCGCGTCGGTGCGAGAGATCACCCGCCGCGCCCGCGCCAACCTCGGGGCCATCACCTATCACTTCGGCTCCAAGGCCGCCCTCTTCGACGCCGTCCTGGTCGATGCGGTCCGTGGGCTGCGCGAGGCCCTGGAGCGGGCGGACCGACCCGGTCCCGCCATGGACCGGATGGCCCGTCTGATCAGGGCCCACGTCGGGTACGTGGCCGCCAATGCGCAGGCTCGGCGCCTGGTGCTCCAGGTGCTGGCGGCGGATCGTCCGCTTGCCCCCTCCGTCGCCGCGGAAATCAGAAAGATGCCGGCGCTGTTCGCCGGGATCATCGTGCAGGGCCAGCATGAAGGATCGATCCGGTCCGGCGATCCGTTGCTCCTCACCATAGCGTCGGTCGCCCAGGCGTTCATGCTCGGCATGATGCGGCCGCTGCTTCGCGCCGGCCCGGGGATCGACCTCGACGACCCCAGCACCCGGAAAGCGGCGCTGCAGAACGCGCTCCGTTTCATCCGGGCCGGGCTTTCCCCCATCGACCCGGAGGGCTGAATGCGCCTCTGTCTGCTTGCCGCGCTGGTAGGTCCGCTCACGGCGCCGGCCGTCCCCGCCCAGACGGAGACCCTCACCATCGATGAGGCCGTGCGGCTTTCCCTGGGCCGCGCTCCCGGGGTCGCGGGGGCCTTGGCGGCCGCAGCCCGCGCAGAGGCGGGGTTGCGCGATGCCCGGGCCCGGCGCTGGCCACGTCTGTCGCTCGACGGTGCCCTGCAGCGCTTCGAAGAGCCGATGATCGTGGCGCCCCTGCATTCCATCGAACTCTCCCAGCCACCGGTGTTCGACCAGACCCTGCTCCAGAGCAGCTTGCTGCTGAGCTACACGCTGCTTGACGGCGGGCAGCGGCGTGGCCGGATCGGGCAGGCGGCCGCCCTCAACTCCGCCGCCGAGGCCGGAGCGGACGGCGCGACCCAGAGCGTGATCGCCACGACGGTCCAGGCGTTCAGCGACGTTCTGGTGGCACGCGACGGGCTGGATGCCCAACTCCGGCGGCTGGGCGCCCTCCTGGCCGAGGCGGAGCGAGTCGCCCGCTTCCTGGCCGAAGGGCGCGCGGCCCGTGTGGAGTCGCTCCGCGCCGAGGCCGCTCTGGCACGGGCCCGGGCGGACAGCAGCCACGCGGCGGCGCAGCTCCAGGTCGCCGAGTCCGGGCTTGCCAGGCTGCTCGGCGTCGAGGTGGCAGCGGTTCGGTCCCGTTCGCTCGCGGCGCTTCGGCCCACGAGGGCGCCACCCCCGACCGATGCCGAGCTCGTGACCGCGGCCCACGCCGGGAATGCCGCGGTCGCCGCGGCGCACCGCCGGCTTGAGGCCGCGACCGCCGAGCTTCGGGTGGCCCGCGGCGAGTGGATCCCGACCCTCCGGCTGGAGGGGCGGACCATCACCTACGGCTCCGGCGAAGGATCGTACAGCACGGAGTGGCAGGCCGGCGTCCGCCTTTCCTATCCGCTCTTCACGGGCGGAAGTCGAGGCGCAGGGGTGGCCCGGGCGCGTGCCGGCGTCGCCCAGGCGGAGGCGGAGCTGCGCGAGGCGAGGGACGCCCTTGGGGGTGGCCTGGACCTGGCGCAAAGCCGGCTTGCCGATTCGCGCAGCAGGGTGGCCGCACTGGAGACTGCGCTGGTTCACCTCACCGAGGTGGCGCGCACCGAGCTTCTCTTGCTGGAACAGGGGGCGGGCACCCAGGCGGAGTACCTCCGCTCCGAGGCGGACCTTGCGGGGGCGCGCGCCGAGCTTGCCGCGGCGCGGGGAGCGGAGATCGTGGCGGTGGTTGAACTCGAGCGCCTGACCGGCCGGCTCCTGCCTGGGCGGCTGGCCCTGATCGTGGAGAGTGAACGATGAGACCCATTCGGTGGGCCGCCGCTGCCCTCGTGGTGATGACCGCCGGGTGTGGCGAAAGTCCTGGGGACGCAATCGAGGCATCGGGTACCGTCGAGGCCACCGAGGCGGATCTTGGTTTCCAGCTCCCGGGCCGGGTCGATTCGGTGCTGGTGATGGAGGGCGCGGAGGTATCGGCCGGCGCCCGGCTCGCGCTGCTCGACCGCACCGAGCTCGAGGCACGCGTGGCCGCCGCGCGCGCCCAGACCGACGCGCAGCGGGCGCGGCTGCGCGAGCTCGAGGGCGGCTACCGTCCCGAGGAGTTGACGCAGGCGCGCGCGTCTACCCGGGCGGCGGAGCAGCGGTTCGCCGATGCGGCGCGGGATCTGGAGCGCACCCGGAACCTCTTCGCCGGCGGTGCCCTGAGCCGCCAAGCGCTGGATCGGGCGGAGACCGCTGCCGAGATCACCCACGCGGAGCGGGACCGGGCCCAGGCCCAGGTCCAGATGCTGGAGCAGGGCTATCGACCCGAGCAGGTGGCGGCGCAGCGGGCGGCCCTTGCCCAGGCGGTCGCCGGGCTGCAACAGGCGGAGGCCGCCCTGGGGTACACGGAGGTCGTCGCCCCGTTTGGGGGCCGCGTAACCCAGCGCCACCGGGAGCCCGGCGAGATCGTCCCGGCTGGCGCGCCCATCGTCACCATGATCAACCCCGGCGACCGCTGGGTGCGGATCTACGTGCGGGAAGACCGTGTCGGGCGGCTGACGCTCGGCGGGTCGGCGGAGATCCGTATCGACGCCTTTCCGGCGCGGGTCTATCGCGGCGAGATCGTCTTCATCGCGGATGAGGCGGAATTCACGCCGCGGACGGTGCAGACCCGGGAGGAACGGGTCAAGCTGGTGTATCGGGTCAAGATTCGCGTGGTCGGCGACACGGCCCTGGATCTCAAGCCCGGTCTCTCCGCCGACGTGCTGCTGCCGGGCTGAGTTCGATGCCGGGCGCGGTGGTCACCCTTGCCAGCCTCACCCGGTCCTTCGCCGGGGTGCCCGCGGTGCGGGAGCTCTCCCTGGAGGTGGCCTCCGGCGAGTTGTTCGGCGTGGTCGGGCCGGACGGGGCCGGCAAGACGACCCTGCTCCGCATGCTGGCCGGCGTGCTGCGTCCCAGCTCCGGGGATGCCACGGTCGATGGGGTCAGCATCGCGCGCGAGCCCGAGCGGGTCAAGGAGGCGATTGCCTACATGAGTCAGCGCTTCGGCCTGTACGGCGATCTGACCGTGGCGGAGAACCTCGCGTTCTACGCGGACCTGTTCCAGGTGCCCCGCGCCGATCGGCCGGCGCGGCTGGAGCGGCTCTATGACTTCTCGGGGCTGGGTCCGTTTCGGGATCGGCTGGCCGGCGCCCTGTCGGGAGGGATGAAACAGAAACTGGGCCTGTCATGCGCGCTGATCCACCGGCCGCGCCTGCTGTTGCTCGACGAGCCCACTTTCGGGGTGGATCCGATCTCCCGTCGCGATCTCTGGCTCATCGTGCATGAAATGGTGGCCCAGGGGACGACCGTAATCGCGAGCACGGCCTACCTGGACGAGGCCGAGCGGTGCGACCGGGTGTTGCTGCTCCATGAGGGCCTTCAGCTCGGGCTCGACGCGCCGCTGGCCTTCCAGGGCTCACTTGAGGGACGGGTCTTCCGGCTCGAGGAGGCTGTCCGGCAACCCCTGGACGCGCTGCAGGCGGTGCCCGGGGTCCGTGCCGCCGCGCGCTTCGGGGCGGCGATCCATCTCACGACCGTCGTGGCCGAGGCCCCCTCGGCTCTGCGGGACCGGCTCCGGGCCGCCGGGGTGCACGCGGAGGCGCTGGAGCCGTTGGAGGCCGGGTTCGAGGATGTGTTCCTCGACCGGCTGCTCGAGGCGCGGCATGGATGACGCGATCGTCGCCGCCGGGCTGGTCCGGCGATTCGGGTCGTTCGTCGCGGTGGACGACGTGTCGTTCCGCGTGGCCCCCGGCGAGGTGTTCGGCTTCCTGGGACCCAACGGCGCGGGGAAGACCACGACGATCCGGATGCTGACGGGACTTCTGGCCCCAACCTCGGGCACGGGGTCGGTCGCGGGATTCGACGTGGCGCGCGCCTCGCGCGAGGTCCGCCGCCGCATAGGCTACATGTCCCAGCTGTTCTCCCTGTACGGGGATCTGACGGTGGAGGAGAACATCGAGTTCTTCTCCGGCCTGTATGGCGTGACGGGGGGGCGCAGGCGCGCGCGGGGTGACTGGGTCCTGCGATCCGCCGGCCTGGGCGATCGGCGCAGCGCGATGACCGCCGACCTGCCGCTGGGGCTCAAGCAGCGCCTGGCGCTCGGCTGCGCCCTGCTGCATGAGCCGCCCGTGGTGTTCCTCGACGAGCCGACCTCGGGGGTGGATCCGCTTTCGCGGCGTTCCTTCTGGGACCTGATCTACCAGTTGGCCGCGCGTGGCACCACAGTGCTGCTGAGCACCCACTACATGGAAGAGGCCGAGAACTGCGATCGCCTGGCCCTGTTCAACCGCGGCCGCCTGATCGCGCTGGACACGCCCGGCGCGCTACGGCGGGCGGTGGACGCGCCGATCCTCGCGGTCACCACCGCCGATGCACCGGCGGCCGTTCGCGCGCTGCATGGGGCGGAGGGCATGGACGATATCACGATGTTCGGGCGCCGTGTCCACGTCGTGATGCGTGACGAGGCGCTCGGTCGCGCGCTGATCCCCGAGCGACTGGGCCGGGCCGGAGTTCCCTTCGAGCGGCTCGAGCGGATCGACCCGTCGCTGGAGGATGTTTTCGCGGCGCTGGTCCGCCGTGAAGGCGGAGTCGCGGCCGGATGATCCGTCCCGGCCGGCTCTGGGCGATGGCCCGCAAGGAGACGATCCAGCTGCGGCGGGATCGTCGCAGCCTGGTACTCGCCTTCGTCCTCCCGTTGCTGGTGGTGCTGATCTTCGGGTGGGCGATCTCGCTCGATGTCCGCGACATCCCCTTCGCGGTGGTGGATCAGGATCGCAGCCCGGCCAGCCGGGAGCTGGTGGAGGCGTTCGGCGCCTCGGGGTATTTCACTCTGATCGGAACAGGAGAGGCGACGCACGACGTAGAGCCGCTGCTGGTACGCGGGCGCGCGCGCATGGTGCTGGTGGTCCCGCCCGGGTACCAGCAGGCGCTGGCCGCCTCCGGTGGCGCGGTGGTCCAGATGCTGGTCGACGGCGGGGACGCCAACACCGCGACCCTGGCCATCAACTACGCCGAGGCCATCGCGGCCGGGGTATCCTCGCGCGGCCGGGTGGAGGCGTCCACCTCGTCGTTCCGGGTCGAGCCCCGGGTGTGGTACAACCAGGCGCTGGAGAGCGCGCGGATGATCGTCCCGGGTCTGATCGCCGTCATCATGGCGATCATCGCCGCGATGCTGACCGCGCTGACGATCGCGCGGGAGTGGGAGCGGGGGACCATGGAGCAACTGGCCGCCACCCCGGTGCATCGGCTGGAGGTCGTGCTCGGCAAACTGCTGCCCTATGTGGGGATCGGGATCGTGGATGTGGCCGCGGCCGTGGCGATCGGCATGCTGGTCTTCCAGGTGCCGCTGCGGGGCGATGTGCTGCTGCTGGCGGTCATGTCCCTCCTCTTCATCGTCGGCGTGCTCAGTTTCGGCCTGTTCATCTCGGCCGCCCTGAAATCGCAGGTGCTCGCGACCCAGGTCGCGCTGATGGCCACCTATCTCCCGGCGCTCCTGCTCTCCGGGTTCATCTTTGCCATTGCCAACATGCCCGTGGTGCTGCGCGGCATCAGCTACGTGATCCCGGCGCGGTACTTCGTCGCGATCACCAGGGGGATTTTCCTCAAGGGCGTCGGTCTTTCGGCGCTGTGGCCGCAGGCGGCCGGGCTCGTGGTCTTCACGGTCGTGGCCATCGGCCTGGCGGTGTTGGCGTACCGCAAGGAGCTGGCCTGATGGTTTCGCCCAGCCGAGTGGCGCGCATGGCGCGGAAGGAGGTGCGCCAGATGCTCCGTGATTTTCGGATGCGCGGGGTAATCTTCGTCGCGCCGCTGATTCAGCTGGTGGTGCTCGGCTACGCCGTCTCAACCGACGTGCGGCGGGTCCCGACGTTCGTCGTGGACCAGGACCGGACGGCGGCCTCGCGTGAACTGGTCGACCGGATCACCGCGTCGGAGTATTTCCGCGTGGTGGGATATGGCACCCGGGGCGAGGGCGCCGTGGCGGCCCTGGAACGGGGCGTTGCCCTGGTCGCGCTCGAGATTCCGCCCGGCTTTGCCGCGGACCTCCAGAGCGGGGGCGGGACGGCCGTCCAGGTGCTGGTCGACGGCACCGATTCCAACACGGGCAGCGTCGCGTTGGGTTACCTCCAGCGTATCCTGCGCGGGATGCAGCCGAGCGGCCCCGACGTGGGCGGAGTGCACCTGGCTTCGCGGGCCTGGTTCAATCCGGCGCTGGAGAGCCGCGTCTACAACGTGCCCGCGGTGATCGGCGCCTTGCTCCTGCTCATCACAATGTTGCTGACTTCGCTCAGCGTGGTGCGCGAGCGCGAGATCGGAACCTGGGACCAGCTGGTGGTCAGTCCGATCACCCCGGCGGAGTTGATGCTTGGCAAGACGCTGCCGGTGGTGGCGATCGGGCTGATCGATCTGGTGCTGGTCTCGGGCGTGGCGATCCTCTGGTTCGACATTCCCCTGCGGGGGTCTCCGCTGTCGCTCGCGGCCGGAGCCGTGCCCTTCCTGACCGCCGGCCTCGCGCTGGGACTCATTATCTCCACCGTCTCTACGACGCAGCAGGAAGCGTTCATGTCGATGTTTCTGGTGCTGTTGCCATCCCTGATTCTCTCGGGGTTCATGTTCCCGATCGCGAGCATGCCGGTGCCCTTCCGGCTGCTGACGCTCGCTAACCCCCTGCGGCACTTTCTGGAGGTCGTGCGCGGCGTCTTCCTGAAAGGGGCGGGGTTCGCGGAGCTGTGGGCGGAATACGCCACCCTGTACGGGATGGCGATCGTCGGGCTCGGGATCGCCGTGAGGCGATTCACCGGGCTCGTGGGGACGGACTGACGCCGGGATCCGGGTCACCGGTCGATCCGTTGCCGGTTGCGGGGCCGGCCTGGCATGCTTTTCGGGATTGCCGCGCCCAGTCGACACCTGCGGCGGGGAGGCTACGTGCCCGGCCAGGCCTCCCAGGTCAATCGGCAGCGCTCCGTGAAGTAGGTGTCGGGGTGTCCTGCCTGACCCAGCAGGCTGTGCAGCATCTCGTGACGCACCACCATCTCGTGGCGGCTCCAGTTGCCCGCCAGTACGATGGCGTGGCGCTCCCCCCGACGGAGCCACATCCCAACCTTCGGCCCCTGGTCCGTGGCAAACGTGTCAACTCCAGGCACCACATAGAATTCGATGCTCCGGTAGGAGCCCGATCGGCCGGAGCAGGACTGGGTCCGGTCGAACCAGACCGGGAACTCGGACGGTGGCGCCAGCAGCTCGGCACCCGCGGGGAGCCACGGAGATGGGCCGGTCGCCGAGCACGACACGGCAGCGGCCAGCATGACCAGAGCGGCGGAGCGATTGAATGCCATACCCCAGGGTAGGGGCGAAGGGTGTGCCACATGAGGGCGATACAGGGCGATGCAGGACGATGCAGGACGATGGACGGCGTGGGAGGGATTCGAACCCCCGAGCGAGTTTCCCCGCTGCCGGTTTTCAAGACCGGTGCAATCAACCACTCTGCCACCACGCCAGGGCACGGCGATCAGGGCGCCACGCCCGTTTCAAGCTAGTGTGGGACCCTCCCTGTCGCGTCCTCGTTTGCTCTCTCCCTCGTCCTCGTCCCCTGGTCCCCTCGCCCGTTGCCGCCACCACCCCCTGGCCTTCTCCCGCGTCCACTTCCCGGCATCCGCGCACTCCTCAAGCTGTCGGGCGAACTCTTCGGCCGAGGGGGTGCGTTGCTCGGGGCTCTTTGCCAGCGCGGCAAGCAGAACCCGCTCGAGGTCCGCGGGCAGGGGATGACCCGCCACTTCGGAAGGCCGCGGCGGGGGGTCGTAGGCGTGCCGGTACATGACCTGGACCGGGCTGTCGCCCTCGAACACCATGCGTCCAGTCACCAGCCAGAACCCGACGCAGGCCAGCGCGTACACATCGGCCCTCCGGTCCACCGCCAGTCCGCGCGCCGCCTCGGGCGCCATGAACGCCGGCGTGCCGGGTGCCGCCAGTGCGCCCGTCAGTCTCTCCTCCCCATCCGTCTGGACTTCCCGCCGTACCAACCCGAAGTCGAGCACTTTGGTGAAGTCAAGCGAGAGACCAAGGCGGCAGAGCAGCAGATTGGACGGCTTGACGTCCCGGTGGATCAGCCCTCGGGCATGCGCTTCCGCCAGGGAGTCGCAGGCCTGACGCAAGATGTGGATCGCGCGGGCGGGCGGGACCGGACCGAAATCCTCGACCAGGCGCTGGAGGTCGATGCCGTCCAGCAGCTCCATTGCGTAGAAGAGCGTCCCATCGGGCGCGACCCCGAAGTCATAGAGCTGTACGGTGTGGGGGCTCCGCAAGGCCGCGACGGCCTCGGCCTCACGGTGAAACCGCTCGGTCAGGGCCGAGGCCAGGTGGGGCGAATCGGCGAGCAGTTCGGGTCGGATCAGCTTGATCGCCGCCGGCCGGGCAATCATCCGGTGCCGCGCCTCGTGCACATTCCCCATGCCGCCCTTGCCGAGCAGCCTGCCGAGCCGGTAGCTGCCAAGCTCGCGTGCCGCGCTGACCTGACGGCCCAACCTGCGGATCAGGGTCGCGGGCACCATCGCGAGGGCCACGCAGAGGAAGTTGGGCGCGAGCATCCAGGCCATCTGGCCCAGGGGCAGGTCGGAGGCGACCCCGCGAACCCGGGCCAGTCCGAGGCCCAGAGCATCCATCGACGCGGCGGCGAACGAGGCCACCAGCATCTTGCGCGACGGACTGGGGGCGATGGCGGGGTACAGCACGATCAGCGGACAGGTCCAGGAGATGCGCGCGGCATGCGGGGCCGGGACCCAGAAGCTCACCAGGGCGATCAGCGCCGCGGTAAAGACCTCGAATCCGAGTCCCAGATCCAGCACCAGCCCCGGCCGATTGCGGAGCCGCGACGCGGCCAAGGCGACTCCGAGGGAACCGGCAACCGCGATCGCGGCGAATCCGGTATTGGGCCAGGGCCAGCCTCCGGTCCCTGGGAAGGCTTCGTAGGAGGTGGAACCGGCCAGCAGGAGGTTGGAGATCCCGGTCAGGGCCCAGACCACGCCGATGACCAGCGCCGCAGCGCGAACCCGCCGTACGGACTGGGCGACTTCCTCGCTCGGCAGGCTCTGAGGATAAAGGCCTGTCTGGGTGCCGCTCCCCTCGGGCGGCAGCCGAGTGAGAATCAGGTCTTCGGCCGGCCCGGCAGCGCCCGCCTCGGGGCCCATCGCGTCTCAGTACTGGCCCGCGGGGGGCCGCGCTACGGCATTGGGGGGGAGGAGTCCCCGCTGGACCGCGCGCGAAATCGAGTCGGCCCGGGCGGCAAAGGCGGAATCGCCGCTCTGGCGGAATACCTCGGCCATGCCCCCGTAGATCACCGCATAGAGCGAGAGAATGGACGCGCTCGGCGCATCAACCCACCCCCGCCCGCGGGCGCGCGCGACGGCCTCCCAGTGGTAGGAGCCGAGGAGGTCGCGGGAGCGTTCGAGGTCGACGAATCCCATCCCTCTGCTGAAGATCACGGGTCCCGACTCGTCGAGCGGGGCGGGATTCAGGCGCCGAACCAGCCCTTCGGTCACCAGGTATGGTGTGAGACCCAGCGTTTCGTCGGGCATGCCCCCAGCGCTCCAGGAGAAATAGATGGGGCGCCGGCCCAGGTTGTTGCGAATCAGGAGGATCACCGCGACCGTGCTGCGGTCCAGGTACTGCCCCCCGAGCAGCAGCTCGACCTCGCCGATCCGGAGGCCGCGCTGCTGCGGCATGGCCATGATTTCGTCGAGCTGTTGGAGTTCCTGCTCCGTCAGGTCGAACGCGGCAAAATCCGGATACTCCCAGGGCGCCGTGCGCCGCGCAGTGTCGGGGGCGCCCGGTCCGATCGCCAGGGTCCGCATGCTGTCCAGGCGCCGCCACAGGGGAAAGGCGCCGGCGGGGTCAAACGGGTCGACCTCCCGGCGGCGCACCTGTTTGAGATGCCACTCCGTGTTGAGGAGAGACAGGTTGGCCAGGAGGACGTCCCGGCGCACCCCGAGCACCTCCTGGGCGAACCAGAGCGGGAAAGTGTCGTTGTCGCCCGCGGTGATCAGGATCCCGTAGGGCTCGACCGATTGCAGCAAGTCGACCGCGAAGTCGCGCGGCGTGGTCTCGAGCGCTCGGTTGGCGGTCACGCGATTGCCGACCAGGGGAATCAGCGCCGCAAGCAGGACGGGGGACGCGGCCAGCCAGCGCAACCGTTCATCCTGCTTGCGGACCAGCTCGGCAAGGGATTGCAGCATCACCCCGAAGCCGAGGGCCACCAGCGTCCCGAAGTACGCAAAGGAACAGATGAAGAAGTAATCCCGCTCGCGCACCTCCCTCGGCAGATCGGGCCGCCCCGGGTGTTGCGAGAACCCGTACTTGAAGTTCAAGTAGAAGACCAGCGCCAGGGTCAGCGTGACCAGGAGCGTCAGCGCGGCCCACCCCGCTCTTGGATCCCGGCGGATCAGGGCGTAGAGGCCGACCAGGCCGAGCGCCGTGAAGAACGCCGTCGCGATCCGGCTCCAGGAGCCCCAGTCCCGTGCGAACTGCCACTCCCAGTAGAGCCAGTAATTCCCCAGTTGGGAGAGAAAGTCCGCCTGCCGCTCGGTGACCGGCGGTTTGGCGTACTGTACCCTGTTCAGCACGTCGAGCAGGGCCTGCCAAGTGGTGGGCTCGCCCTCGTTGATGGGGGGAAACTGCGCCGCCCGCATGGGCAGGAAGATGTAGTTGAGGGAGATGCCCACCACGACCGCCAGGATCCCCAGCCAGAGACGCGGGTTGCTGGTATCCTGGTAGAGGGACCACCCCACCAGCCCCACCGTGATCAGGCCAACGGTCACGCCGGTGCCGCTTCCCGAGGGGACCTCGGTCCAGACGCCGGTGACGGCAAGGAGGGTGAACCAGCCCAGGCAGAGCACCCAGGGCCTGAGCGCCTCGCGCCAGTCCGTCCACAACACGTAGACCATGACGGCGGGCCCCGCCAGCACCCCCATCATGTGATTGGTGGAGGAGAGCGTCACGATATAGGCGATGAGGATCAGCCAGCGGTCCCGGTGGGGACCCGGCTGGTCGTCGCTCCAGTGGACCGCGATCCACAGCACCAGCGCCAGGGAGAGGACCGAGACGGTGTAGACCTTCTCGTTGACCGTGGACTGGTTCCATACCGTCCACATCGTCGCGCCGACCAGCACCCCCGCGAACGCGGCCGCGAGCCGGGCGGGCCGCAAGGAGACCATGGAGCGAAGCCAGCGATCGGCGATGAGGAACCAGAGCCCGGCGGCCGCCGCGCTGGTCACCGCGGCGAAGAGATTGATTCGCTCGGCGTACCTCGCGGCCAGGGGGAGCAACCCGAACACATGGGCCATCACGACGAACAGCGGATTCCCGGGCGGATGGGGGATGCCCAGAACCTTGGCGGCGGCGATGTACTCGGCGGTGTCCCAGAAGGCGATCGTCGGGCCCAGGGTCACGTAGTAGATGGCAAGGACGACCACGGCCGTTGCAAGGGCGTAGCCGTACGGCGGCCGAGTTGTCGTCGGTGCGTTGCTCATCCCCAATCCTGATCCCGAATCCTCGGTCCCCGACTCCTAGTGCCTGAACATCCGTTTGCCCGTCATCACCATCGCCATCCCCTGCCGCTCGGCGGCTTCGATCACTTCGGCGTCACGCACCGACCCGCCGGGCTGCACCACGGCGGTGACGCCGGCGGCGGCGGCGTCTTCCAGCCCGTCGGCGAAGGGGAAAAAGGCATCCGAAGCCATGACGCTCCCCGCCGGATCGTGTCCCTGCTTCTTCGCCTTGTGAACGGCGAGGAAGGCGGCATCCACCCGGCTCATCTGCCCGGCTCCGATACCGATGGCCATCTCGCCCTTGGCGAGCAGGATCGCGTTGGACCTGACCGTGGCGATGGCAGCCCAGGCGAAGCGCAGATCTTCCCATTCGGCGGGGCTGGGCGGGCGCGACGTCGCGACCGACCAGCCCTCCTCGGACGGATCGAACACGAAGCGATCCTGGATCAGGAAGCCCCCGCGGACCCGCTTCCAGTCGAGCGACCCGGTCCCGCTGGGCACGGGCAGCTCCACGACGCGCAAGTTCTTCCTGTCCGCGAACAGCGCGAGGGCGTCCCCGCTGAACGCGGGGGCCACGATGACCTCCACGAAGAGATCCTGCAATGCCGCCGCGACCGTCCGGTCGACGGCGGTATTGAGCGCTACGACCGAGCCGAATGCCGAGACCGGATCGGTGGCGCGGGCCCGGGTCAGGGCCTCCAGGGCGGTGCGGCCCACGGCGATGCCGCAGGGGGTCGTGTGCTTGATCACGGCGCTGGCGGGGCGGTTCGACCAGGCCGCGACGGCGGTCATCGCGGCCTCCACGTCCAGCAGGTTGTTGAACGACAGCTGCTTGCCCTGAAGCTGGCGGAGGTCGCGCACCCCGCGCGGCTCTTCCGTCGCATAGAGCGCCGCCCGCTGGTCCGGGTTCTCCCCGTAACGCAGCGGCATCAGGCGCTCCAGGGCGAGGTGGATGCGTCCCGGCAGGCCTTCCTCCCGCGCCGTCAGGTAGCCCGAAATCGCGGCGTCGTAATCGGCGACATGGGTAAACACCTTGGCAGCCAGTTCCCGCCGCCACTCCGGCGCCACGCCATCAGAGCGGAGCATGCCCAGAATGCTCCCGTAATCGCGCGGGTCGACGACCACGACGACGTGCTGGTGATTCTTGGCAGCCGAGCGCAGCATCGTCGGTCCGCCGACGTCGATGTTTTCGATGGCGTCCTCGAACGACACCGACGGATTCGCGATGGTCTCCTGGAAGGGGTACAGGTTGACGGCCACCAGGTCGAACGGGGCGATCTGATGCTCGGACAGCGCGCTCATGTGGGTGGGGATGTCGCGACGCGCCAACAAGCCGGCGTGGACCCGGGGGTGCAGCGTCTTCACCCGGCCGTCGAGCATCTCGGGGAATCCGGTGACCTCCTCGACGCCGGTCACGGGGATTCCCGCCTTGCGCAGAGCCGCGGCGGTGCCCCCCGTCGAGACCAGGTCCCAGCCCAGCTCGGTCAGGCCCTTGGCGAACGCGACGATCCCTCGCTTGTCGCTGACCGAGATCAATGCGCGCGGCATCGAGCGCTCCTCACGACGGGGCCTCCTCGGTGAAGGGGAAGGGCACCGGGCGTCCCGCGGCGGCCGCGGCGAGCACCGCCTCGGGCAAGAGCCGGTGTTCCAGCTCGAGCACCCGCTCGGCGAGCGACTCGGGCGTGTCCTGGGCGCGAACCCGGAGCCGAGCCTGGGCCAGCACCTGTCCCTGGTCGTATTGCTCCGTGACCAGATGCACCGTGGCGCCCGTCTCCTTTTCGCCGGCCTGGAGCACCGCGTGGTGGACTCTCGCGCCGTACATCCCCGGCCCGCCGTAGCGCGGGAGCAGGGCCGGGTGGATGTTTATTATCCGGCCCTGGTAGGCCCGGACGACCTCCGGCGGCAGCAGCTTGAGGTAGCCGGCCAGCACCAGCAGATCCACGCGGTGAACGCTCAACACCGCCAGCCAAGCCTGGGTGTCTTCGGGCTGGGTGAACACGGCGGTTGGAATCCCGTTGGTTCGCGCGGTCGCCAGGGCGGAGGCCTCCGGACGGTTGCTGATCACCAGGATGACCTCGGCGGGCCCACCCGCCTCCAGCCGGGTCAGCAGCGCCCCGAGGTTGCTGCCTCGGCCCGACGCGGCGACGGCGACACGGTATGACACGCCGAAAACGTAATCGCGCGGCCAGGGGCCGCCTAGCATGGAGCGCGCGTGGTCCTTCATCTCCGCTGCGGCGACGACATTCTCGACGCACTGGCTCGGGCCGGGATTCCGGGCACCCGGGCGCAATGGGGCGACCCCCTGTGCGAGGGGCCGCTCGCCCCCTGGGAAGACGATGCGGAGCGCCGGACCGAGCGGGCGCGCTGGATCGCAGGGCGATATGGTGAGGAAAAGGCGGTGGTGGTCGAGCGGCTCGCCGCGGCCGACCGGACCCTGGAAACCGCGGCCGACGCCGACGAAGTCGTGCTCTGGTTCGAGCACGACCTCTTCGATCAGGCCATCCTCGTCTTTCTGCTCGCCCGGCTCGGACGGCTGGCGGGGGAGCGCACCCGGCTGATCTGCATCGACCGGTTCCCTGGCGTGGTGGATTTTGCCGGGCTGGGCCAGCTCTCGCCCGAACAACTGGCCAGCCTCTATCCCTTCCGGGAGCCCGTCGGGACGGCCCAGTTCGAGGCCGCGGCGCGGGTCTGGGGCGGGTTTTGCGGCGGCGATCCCCTCGCCCTGCTCGAGGCGGCCGATCGCGCGGGCGCCACGCTGCCGTTTGTGCCCGCCGCCGTGCGCCGCTACCTCGCGGAGCTCCCCTCGCGGCGGAACGGGCTGAGTCAGACCGAGATGCTCGCGTTGCAGGCGGTCGCCGCCGGCGCCGATACCCCCCGGCACGCCTTCGTCGCCGCGCAACGGTTCGAACCGGCCCCCTGGCAGGGCGATCTGATGTTCTTCGCTACCCTGCGGGAGCTGTGTCTGGGACCCGTGCCGCTGCTCACGCACGGAGGTGGACGGCTGGTCCAGGCAAGTGACGGGACGTTCGCCGCGACCCGGCTGGAGCTGACCGCACAAGGCCGGGGGGTCCTGACCGGCCGGTCGGACTGGTGCGCCCTGGCCCCGGCGTCCCGGCGGCACGGGGCAATCCTGATCGAGGGAGCGCACCCGGCGTGGCGCTGGGACGAGCGGGCCGGCGCGCCGGTCAGGGCGCCGTAGCGGAGGTCCCTCTGAGCAGGGCATCCACGGCCTCGGCGAGGTCCCGAAAGACCTCGAACCCGTGCGCCGCAGCGTCGGCGACACCCCGGTTTCCCTCGCCCGTGCGCACCAGAATCCCGCGCCCTCCGAACGCCACGGCGGGCAGCAGGTCCGTCAGACGATCTCCGATCCAGACACTGCCGGCCAGGTCGAGTCCGAGGCGCTCGGCGGCATCGCCGTAGTGTCGCGTCCCGGGTTTGCGGCAGTCGCAGGGGCCGCTGATCGGCGGGTAGTGGGGGCAGAAGTAGGTCGCGTCGAGCCGGGCCCCGGCTTCGCCCAGCAGCCCGTCGAGACGACGGGTGACGGCCTCGTACTCGGAGGGCTGAATCAACCCGCGCGCGATCCCGGATTGGTTGGTCACCACGACCACGCTCCGGCGCGTCGCGTTGAGCCGTCGGACCGCCTCGGCCGCGCCGGGATAGAGCCGCACGTCGCTGGGGGCCCGGATGAACCCCGGATCCTCGATCAGGGTGCCGTCACGGTCGAGGAAGACCGCCGCGCTCACTCGGCCTCGCGGGCGGCGGCGAGCAGGCGGGCAACCTCGTCGCCACTTGCCTCGGGCAGCGTGCGCGGATCAAGCACGATCCGGTCGCGCTCGATCCGCGCAACCAGGGGCGGCTCGCCGAGCCGGAGCCGGAGCGCGAGCGCGTCGGCACCCAGCGCGCCGGGATCGATCGCCACCAGGGTCGTCGGCAGGCGCGCGCCGGGGAACGAACCGCCACCCACCGCCGATTCTCCAGGGACCAGGTCGGCGGCGCACCAGGCGGGGAGCCGCCGCGCCAGGGCGCGGGCCCTGGCCTCGATGACAGCGGCGGGCAGCGTGAGCATTCGCAGGACCGGAATGGCCGCGCGCGCGGCCTCGGGATCGCGATACAGCGCCAGCGTCGCCTCCAGGCCGGCCAGGGTGAATTTGTCGGCGCGCATGGCCCGCGCGAACGGGTTGCGCCGGCAGGCCCGCACGCCGGCCTCGGTCCCGACCAGGCACCCGGCCTGCGGTCCGCCCAGCAGCTTGTCCCCGGAAAACAACACGAGATCGGCTCCCGAGGCGACACCCTGGGCCACGCCGGGCTCCCCACGCAGGCCCCAGGGCGCGAGATCGGCGAACAATCCGCTCCCCAGGTCGTAGATGTAGGGTATCCCTGCGTCGCGGGCGAGGGCAGCCAGGGCCGCCGGGTCCGGGCTGGCGACAAAACCGCGCTGCTCGAAGTTGGAGCGATGCACCGTGAGAATGGCGCCGCTCCGCTCGGCAAGGGCGCTGCGGTAATCGTCGAGGTGGGTGCGGTTGGTGGTTCCGACTTCACGGAGGACCGCGCCGCTCTTCGCGAGGATCTCGGGGATCCGGAACGAGCCGCCGATCTCGATCAGCTCGCCGCGGGACAGCAGGACCTCGCGGCCCGCGGCGAGCGCGTTGAGGGCGAGCACGAGCGCCGACGCCGCATTGTTGACCACCAGGGCGGCCGCGGTCCCGGCCAGCTCGGCCAGCAACGGCCCGCAGTGATCCGCCCGGCTGCCCCGGCTGCCGGTATCGAGATCGTACTCCAGGTTGCTGTACCCCTCGGCTACGGCGGCCATCGCTTCGATGGCGGCCCGCGCCAAAGGCGCGCGACCCAGATTGGTGTGGAGCACCACACCCGTCGCATTGAGCAGCGGGCGCAGGGAGCGGGCGGCGCGGTGCGCCACCCGCTCGCGCACCTCGAGGTCCCAGTCGGTCGGCCCCGCTGCGCCGGCCGCTCGCGCGGCGGCGAGCGTCTCCCGAATCGCCGCCACGACCACCTGCCGAGGCGCGGCGTCGAGCAGGGCCGCGATGCCGGGTCGACTCAGCAACCGGTCGACCGAGGGAAGCGCCCGGCGCGGATCACTCATCCCGGGGCCGAGCGGGCGGAATGGTGTCCGGGGGTGGCCGGGTGCTGTCGGCCGGCGGTCGCGTGGTGTCACCCCGGGCCCGGAGGGAGTCGAGCGGGGCCACCCGGCCTGCCGGGGCGAGGACGATGCGCGCTGTTCCGGCCACCCCGCTCACGGACCGTACACCCACGACCTCGATCAGGTAGCGGCCGGCGGGATCAAGCGGCTCGCCGCTGCGCAGATAGAGCCTGTCGTAGAGCTCCGGCCGGGTCAGGAGCGGCCCCCGATCCGCTGTGTCGCGCGGTGCCTGGCCGGGCCGGGCCGCCGCTGGAGGATCGGGCGGAGGCGCCACCGCGGGTGGCGGGGGAGGGGCCGCGGTATCGGGGGGAGCCGCAACTGTGTCCACCGCGGCCGTGTCCTGCCGCGCTCTTGCGGAGAACAGGCTGTCGAAGACCGGTCTGGGCAGGATGGCGCGCGCCGGCACCGGGACCGAGTCTGGCAACGCGAGGATGCGAACCGAGTCGGGATCGATACGCTGGTAGGGATCGAGGTGCGCCGCGAAGGTGAGAATCACGGACAGGGTGTCCTGGAGCGCCGCGGTGCCGATTCTGGGGGGGAGCGTATCGTGACGGAAGGCCCAGATCTCGCCCACACGGTCGCTGCCGGCCGCCACGCGGATGGAGTCGAAGTTCTCCCGGGTCTCCCAGCGATGGTTCCTGTTCTGATCGATCACGCCCACGACCAGATACTCCCCGCGCGGGATCGGGGTGAGCAGAAAGCGGCCGCTCGAGTCCGTCGTGGTGCGGTAGGAGAGGCTGTCCGGCAACAGGATGGCCTCCACCGTCGCGTTGCCGATGGGACGCCGGTTGGTCCAGTCCACCACCCGGCCGTGGAGGCTGTCGCTGGGCAGCTCGGTTCCGGTCGTGAACGTCACCACCGTCGAACCGCGCCACGTATTGTTGCGCAGGTCGCGCAGGCCGGTCAGCAGCTCCACCCGGTAGACGGTATTCGGGCGCCAGCCCTCCCTGGGCTTCACCGTGATGCGGCTTCGCTTCCAGCGAACCGTCGGAACCTGGTCGCTCGGGGACAGCAGCACCTGCCGCTCCAGGTCGCCCGTCCCCAGCCCGAAGTTGGGCTGGGCGCCTTGCGAAATCGTCTCATCGAACAGGAACTCCACGTCCCCGCCGAACCCGGGGAGACGCTGCAACGAGTCGGGGACAACACCGATCAGGACAGGCGGGGCGGTGTCTTCGGGACCACCCGGTGGCGGCTGGATTCGGGCGCAGGCGCCGGCTCCGGCCAGCAGGAGCGCCGCCGCGAAGCGGATCACCCGGCACAGCCCAGTTGCGCGCGCTTGCGCAGGAGCGTTTCGACCTGGCCCTGCCACGACACCAGCTTTTCCCGCTCGCGGTCGACGACCGCGGCCGGCGCTCGGGAGACAAACTGCTGGTTGGCGAGCTTGCCGTGCTGGGCACGTACCTGCTGCTGCAGGCGGTCCAACTCCGCCCCGAGCCGCGCGCACTCGCGCTCGAGGTCGATCAGATCACCGAGGGGCACTGCGACCGTCGTCCCGTCCTGCAGCACGGTGATGCCCATGCCGCGCGCGGCCGGCTCGGCGGGGTCGGTCTCCAGTTCGGCGATCCTGGCCATGCGCCGGATCGTGGCGACATCCGAGGCCACCACGCGTCGCACCGCCGTCGAGAGCTCGCTCAGCTGCACCCGCACGGCCTGGCCGGGCGGCACGCCGTAATCGGCACGCAGGGCGCGCACCGCGCCCACGACGGCCTGAAGCGCGGAGAAGTCCTCGAGGGCCGCGGGGTCCGAGGCGCGATGGTCCGGCTGCGGCCAACGGGCCTCGGAGACGGACTGGTTCGGGCCGCGTCCGGGAAGTTGCCGCCAGAGCGCCTCGGTGATGAACGGCATCGCCGGGTGCAGCAGCCGGAGTGCCATGTCGAACGTCCTCCCCAGCACCGCGCGCGCCACGTCGCCCCCGGGCTGGTCGCCGTAGAGCCGCGGCTTGACCTGCTCGATATACCAGTCGGCGAGGTCGTCCCAGAGAAACCGATACGCCGCGCCGACGGCCTCGTTGAGGCGGTAGCGCTCAAAGGCGCCGGTGACCTCGCGGACCGCCAGGTCACAGCGGGCGAGGATCCAGCGGTCGGCCAGCGTCAGCTCCTGCCGCCGGACCACGTCCTCGTGCGGCCCCGCGAGGGGCCGGGTCGGGCCGCCGAGATTGCCCAGGAGAAACCGGCCGGCGTTCCAGAGCTTGTTGGCGAAGTTGCGCCCCGCCGCGAACGAGCCCTCGAGGTCGTTGGGATCGAGGATCACATCGGTGCCCACGGCCGCGCCCGAGAGCGCGGTGTAACGGAGCGCGTCGGCGCCGAACCGGTCGATGACCTCGAGCGGGTCGATCCCGTTCCCCCGCGACTTGGACATCTTCTGGTGCTCGGGATCGCGCACGATGCCGGTGAGAAACACGGTCGTGAACGGGACGTCGTCCATCGCGTCCAGGCCCGCCATCACCATGCGGGCCACCCAGAAGAAGATGATGTCCGGGCCGGTGACCAGGACGTGACCCGGGTAGAAGCGTGCCAGATCCGGGGTACGGTCCGGCCAGCCCAGGCTGCTGAACGGCACCAGCTGGGAGGAGAACCAGGTGTCCAGCACATCCTCGTCCCGGCGGACGGGGCCACCACACCCGGGGCACACCGAGAGGTCGACGCGGCTGGCCACGGTTCGGCGGCACTCGGGCGCGTCGCAGTACCAGACGGGGATGCGATGGCCCCACCAGATCTGGCGCGAGATGCACCAGTCCCGGATCTCCTCGAGCCATTGCGCGTACACCGGTCCCCAACGCTCCGGAACGAAGCGCAGCCGCCCCGAGCGGTACGCCGCCAACGCGGGCCCGGCGAGCGGCTTCATCCGGACGAACCACTGGTCGGAGAGCCGGGGTTCCACCACGGTGTCGCAGCGATAGCAGTGGGCGACGGCATGGTGGTGGGCCTCCACCTTGTCCAGCAGTCCCAGCTGCTCGAATTCGGCGACGACGCGCGACCGCGCTTCGAACCGGTCCAGGCCGCGGAACCGCTCCGGCACCGTATCGCCCATGCGCGCATCGGGGGTCAGAACGTCGAGCGCGGGCAGGCCATGACGTTCGGCGATCTCGAAGTCCAGTGGGTCGTGGGCGGGCGTCACCTTCACCGCCCCGGTGCCGAACTCCCGGTCCACGGCCGGGTCGCCCACGATGGGAATCAGCCGGTCCGCCAGGGGAAGGCGGATGTGGCGGCCGATCATCGGCGCGTAGCGCGGGTCCTCCGGATGGACGGCGACGCCGGTATCGCCCAGCATGGTCTCGGGCCGGGTCGTCGCGACGATCACGTACCCGCCGCCTTCTTCGAGCGGGTAGCGAAGGTGCCAGAGCTTCGCGTCCGTTCCGTGCCGCTCGGCCTCTTCGTTGGAAAGCGCCGTGAGACAGCGGGGACACCAGTTGATGATGTACTTGCCGCGATAGATCATATCGCGCTCGTACCAGGCGACGAACACTTCACGAACGGCTCGCGACAACTCGGGGCTGAAGGTGTAATAGGTCCGTGACCAGTCGCAGCTGGCGCCCAGGCCGCGGATCTGGTGCAGGATGGTATCGCCGGTCTCCGCCACATAGGCCTCGACGCGCTCCACAAATGCCTCGCGCCCGATGTCGAATCGGGACTTGCCTTCCCGGCTGAGCAAGCGCTCCACCACGTTCTGGGTGGCGATCCCGGCATGGTCGGTGCCGGGGATCCAGGCCGCGGCCCGGCCCCGCATCCTCTCGAAACGGATGAGCGTGTCCTGGATCGTGAGATTGAGTCCGTGCCCCATGTGCAACCGGTCGGTCACATTGGGCGGCGGCATCATGATCACATAGGAGTCGCCGGATCCCTCCGCCGCGGGACGCCAGACCCCCCGTTCGGACCACCAGCGAGAGATCTCGCGTTCAACGTCGGCCGGATTGTACTGCGGAGGCAGGGGCGCGGGCGCCGTCATGCGGGGCGGCGCTCCAGGTCGTGGGGCTCGGGCGGCTGGGGCGCATCGTCTTCCCCGTGCACCCGCAGCCGATTGGTGATCTGGTGACCCGGCGCGGCGTCGCCGGCGAGCCGGACCGCGCGGCCCCGGGCGCGACGGTCGGCGACCCAGCCGTGCAGCTCCATCCCGCCGCCGCGCACCCGCAGCACGTCGAGCCCCGCCGCCCGAAGCTCGGGGTCGCCCTGGAAGGCGGACAGGATGCGATCGGCCGCGGCACGGGCCCTGGTGGGCGCCCGTTTCGGGGACCGGCCCTGCAGCACCTGGCGCAGGCGCTCGGGACCCACATCGCCGACGAGTCCCCGGGCCAGGAATCCGGCCAGGAAACCGAGCCCCATGCCCAGCGTCGCGAGCGCGAGGGTTTCCCCCGGGCCGGAACGGCGTACAGAAAGCCTGCGCATGCGGTTAAGTTAACCGACGGCGGGACGCTCTGGCAGACCTGCGAGAGGCCCGTTTTCCCTTTCACCGCACGGGCGAGGGCGCATGTCGGAATCCCAGGACGCCAGCCGCCTGTCCTGGATTCGCTGGGGCATCATCGGCGCGATCCTCCTTAGCGGCCTGGTGCTTTTCTTCCTGCATCAAAGTTCCGCGGCGCCGGTGGTGCCGCTCGAGGGCGCGGACCCACTTCGATGAGCGCGATCCGCGTAACCTTGCCTGACGGCAGCGAGCGGGAGCTGCCTCCGGGGTGCACGGGCCGCGGACTGGCCGAGGCCATCGGCCCCGGCCTGGCCAAGGCGGCGCTCGCCGTGCGGGTGGATGGAGAAGTGCGC
>Ga0299906_10000893_pt1 | contig 26114 bp, 17 predicted proteins | sample RVTome_14_FD_200259 | JGI IMG/M metagenome (GOLD analysis project Ga0299906, IMG submission 200259) | Soil microbial communities from uranium-contaminated site in the Upper Colorado River Basin, Wyoming, United States - RVT145D125 (version 2) ...
CGGCGCTGTCGGTTTGTCGCGCGACGAGGACGATTTTCCGAGCAGGCGCTCGAACATGTCGCCGGCGTCCTCGCCGCTCGTTTGCCCGACGATCTGCTCGGCGTTCCCGTCCTGGGCCGCGCCTGCCACTTTCGTTTGCACCGTGCCGGAGGTCATCAGCTCATCGAGCGTCTGTTGCGCCGTTTTCGGGTCGAGGAGGGCTTTTCGGGTGGCGCGCAGCTTTTCGAATACCGGCAAGACCTGGTAGAGATGGTCGGGGTGGAAATCGTCGAGGTCGCGGGGCGAGAAGCTGATCGAGGTGCCGCCCAGCTCCAGTTGGAGGCCCGGCGAGAACAGGTCCCACAAGCCATCCAGGCGCTCAAAATCGACCGCGGCGATGCGCCGCTCGGCGAGTGGTTTCTGCGCGGCCGCTCCAGCGGCGTGGCCGCTGAAGTTGCCGAGTACGAGAATCCTGAACGGCTGCTCTTCGAGCCGCCGGCCTACCGCGTCCCTGCCAAGGCTGAATTCAAATTCCAATCAATCGCGCCAGGTCTCAGAACTGCCAGCGGAAGCCGGCGTTCACGTAATAAGTCTGCAGCAGGTCGCGGCCAAAGTCGCCGTCGATCATGATGAAGGCGCTCTTGTTGTTCTTCATGATGAAGCCCAGGCCGACGCCTGCGCGCACGAAGGTCTCCTCGAAGTCGTCCGTCATCAGGGTGAAGGAGACGTTGTTGAGGTCGCCCAGGAACTGCCCCGTCACCGGCCGCGGGCCGTCTTCGAGTTCGGAGACCACGTCGACGTAACCCTGCGGGATCAACACGCCCCAGCTTTGGCTGATCGCCTTGGACAGCTCGAAACCGAGGAACACCTCGAGCGATTCGTAGGTCTGGTCGTCGATGTGCACCGCCCAGCCGGTGCTCGCGTTGGCCTGGTTGGACATGATCAGGCGTTCGTCGTAAGCATCGACGTCGACCTCCACGTAGTTCGCACCCAGCCTGGGCCCGAACGTGAGCCCGTTCTTGTTGAAGTCCCAGCCGCCCATCAGCGAGGCGCTCAGCTGGGAGCCGTCGTAGTCGGCCGCCATGGTCTGGTCGACGTTGAAGGCTTCACCGGGCAGGCCGGAAAAGCCAGGCTGATTGATCGTGTACTGGACGTTGCGGGTCTGCTCGTAGTCGTTGCTGCCCCAGCCCACCGACCCGGAGATGTAGAAGTTGTCCTCGTTGAACCAGTTGCCGTACAGCGAGATCGTGTGCCCGGTGGTATCCAGGTCGCCGCCGTTGGCGCCAATTTCAGCGTCGGTGTTGGCATAGCCCAGGGCAAGACCGCCCACGAACTGATCCGTGAAGCGGTAGTCGATGCCGCCCGTCAGCCCGGCGGTATCGAAGTCGTAGTCGATCTGGTTGCTGGTCAGGTCTTTCTCGCCGAACACCAGGCGGCCGGTGATCCACACGCCCCAGCGACCGAATTCGTCGACGAAGTCCGAGTCGTCGGTCTGGCCGACGTTGGCCTGCATGAACTCGGGCACGTTGTGGTCGAAGGAAGCGATGAAGTCGCGCACCAGGTTGCCCGTGAGCGTGACGTCGCCGTAGCCGACGCCGAAGCCCGAGGCGCTGAAGCCGGCCCCGCCGCCGCCGCGAATCGTGCCGATGCGGCCGTCGATGGCGGACATCTGAACGTTGCTGGTCTGCATGCCCGACGTGCGAACCGCCGCCGCGTCGTCCGGGGTTGCGCCTTGCAGGGCGGCGTTGATGGGCTGATCCCCGATGGCAGCCTGCACGATGGCGGTGCACAGATCCTGGAAGTCCGGCTCATTGTTGCCCTGGGGGCATGTATCCGCGATGACCCGAGCAATCTCCCTCTGATTGGGTGTTTGACTGTCATCGGTGATGAAACCCTCGACATCCTCTGTCACATTGCTCTCGATGAGCAGTTCGGCGGTGTCGAGTTCTTCCTCGTTGCGGCTCAGCCGCAGGAGGACGTCTTCGATGACGTTGCCGTCCTCGACGACGACCGGTATGTCGTTATCCTCGAAGATGGGAATCTGGACCGTCCGGGTCCCCATCTCGCCGTTCGCCCACGTCAGCGTGGCCGTGGTCGTTTCGTAATCCGCGCCAGCCGTAGCGGCGTTGTCCGAGCCCGAGTCGGCGGTCGTAAACTCGGCGGTCAACTCGCCCGTATCGCCGCCGACGCGTTCGATATCGATGCTTGCAGTGCCGGCGGACTCGGCAACGGAATACGACTCCATCACAAACTGGACCATCCCGGGCACTCCGCCCGTGTTGGTGACCGAGACGTCCTGCGGGTCGAGACCCGCGTAGTTCGAATCGCCGCTTTGGGCCGGCAGCAGCATCACGATAAACGGCGTTTCACCGTCGTCCACGCCATCGAAGACGCCGGTGACGGTGACGGTTTGCGCCTCGTCCCAGTTGCCCGGCGTGAACGTCAGAGACGTCGGACTGACGGTGCCTTCCGAGGTGTTGGAACTCTGCACCGCTACCGTTACGTTTGCGGTGGGCTCGCTGGTCAGCCGAACGGTGAAGCTGTCCGTGGTGCCGCCTTCGTCGACGACCAGCCCGGCGGTGGGATTCACCAGGAAGCCGGCCATGTCATCGTCGGTTATAGAAACCGTAGCCACGCCCTGGCCACTGACCGTGTAATCCGTGGGCGCGATGATTTGCACGATGACCGTTTCGGTCATCTCGACGATCTCGTCGTCGATGACGTTGACGTCGATCGTGGCGGAGGAGCTGCCGCCGGGAATCGTCACCGATCCGGCGAGGGCCTGGTAGTCCTGGCCCGCGGTCGCGGTCCCGCTGACCGTGTAATTCACGGTGACGGCGGACTCGGGCGCCGGCGTGAGCGTGACGCTGAACGAACCGTTCATGGCCGGTTCGGCCGCGTTTCCGGTGGCGCTGATGGCGACGGTGTTGTTATCGTCGTCCTCGATGCCGATCGTCGCGCTGCCGTTGCCGACGGTGTAGCCGGTGCCCGGCGAGAGCGTAAGGATGACGGTTTCCGTCGGTTCCATAATGCTGTCGTCGATGACCTCGATATCGACGACCGCGGAAGTCCCTCCCTGCGGGATGAAGACGGATCCGCTGGGCAGGACGTAATCGACGCCGCCGGTGGCTGTGCCGAGGATTCCGTAGTTGACGGTAAGGCCGCCCTCCGGCGCCGGGGTATCGAGGCTGATGCTGAATTGGCCGTCCCGGTCGGGCTCTGCAGCGTTGAAGACACCGGCCGCGCTGGCGACGGCCGGGAGGGGTGGATCCGCTTCGATCGTAACTTTTAAGGATTCGAACAGCCCACACTCGAAGGCTGGTGGCGGCGTGCTCCCCTCAATCGGACCGAAGCCGAAATTGCCGTCCACACAATAGTCGATAACGAGTGTCGCCTCTTCAGCAATTGATTCTTGAACGCCGTCCTCGAGCAGGTTGACGGTTCCGGCTGTAAATTGCTGAACATCCCGGCCATTGCTGCACAGGAAATCACCGGCCGAGGAAGGCGGAGGCGCCGGATTCGGGTTGTTGGGCGGCGCGGCGAAATTCAGGTCGGGTCCCCATTGTGCCCCCGCGGGCCCTGAGCCGTCCTGAAGCGTAAACCCCCACTGAAATTCGTATTCAAATTCGGGATAACAGTTTCCTGGCGCGACCGAACCGGTGACGTCAACCCAGTCCCCTTCTTCGATGGTCAAGGTGATCGAAAATGAGGTGCCTTCCTCATCGGTGATTGAGCCCGGACTGACCTGAAGGGCCCAGGCTTCACTGGCAATTCCAAGGGCCAGCGTAAAAATCGAGATCAGCGGAGTCAGAACCTTGTTCGTCATTATGATGCCCTCGTGGTACCCCTTTTTTTATTTGGAGTCCTCGATCAAAGCCTAGCACATATTTCAGTGGTCAAATTCGCCCTTGTTCCTCCAGTTTCGGTGCGTTCTGGCGGTAGCGGATCAACCCGGAACGAAAAAGAACGGCGCGCCCAGATCGCCGGTGTTCTGGATCACGTCGAAGGCTGGAACCTGGCCGATCTCGTTGAAACCCGACGAGCTGACACGCTGGCGCACCTCGAAATAGAGGTCGGGTCCCTGCAGCACGCCGTCGTTGCTGTTGAGCGACTCCAGCAGGCTGTTGGCGAAGATCGAGTGTGCGCCTCCGCCGCCGTCCATCACCGGCTGAGTCCCGCCCGAAGTCAGGGCGGTGCGCGAGGTGATCTTGGCCAGCTTCTTGTAGAACTCGATCTCGAGTTCCTCGGACTTGCCGCCTTCCAGGCTGGGCCGCACCCCTCGGGTCAGCGTGCCGGAGTAGCAGGAATCCGCGATGACCATGACGTGCTTGGCGCTCATGGTGTTGATGTAGTCAGTGATGGTGACGTTGGAAATCCAGTTGGCCGGGTTGTTGGGGCTGGCGTCGACCGGCAGCCAGTGGCCGCGGTCGTTCTGTTCGTCCAGCGTTCCGTGGCCGGCGTAGTACAGCAGGAAGTTGTCCTGCTCGGTCAGCCGTTCACGGTAGGTATTGAGCGTTTCCAGGATTGCGTAGCGGTCGGCATCGATCAGCACCTGGGTCTTGAAACCGTATTTCCGCTCGAGAACGGTTGCGATGGCCTGTGCATCGTTTGCCGGCGTTTCGAGCGGCGGAAACTCCCTGTAGCTGCTGTTGCCGATGATCAGGGCGTAATAATTGCCGAAATCGACCTCCGGCAGTCGGCGCCTGAGCTTCGGTGGCGGCTGGGTGTCCGCGCTGCGCAAGGCCACTGTGGCGGTGCCGTCGACCATTTCCAGCTGCCTGCGGAGATTGGCGAGCGCGTTCTGCATGGCATCGACTTCAATGCGAAGCCTGGCATTCTCGCCTTGCGCCCGTGCCAGTTCGATGTTTTTGTCGCCCAGCGTCGTTTGCAGGGCCCTCGCCTGGGCCATTTCGCGCCGCTGCTGGTCCGTCTCCAGGCCGGCGATCTGCTCCATCTGCTCGGCGATTTCCTGTTCCTGGCTCTGGATCGTGCGGTCGCTTTCGACCAGCTTGTCCCGGTAGCCCGCGAGCTGCTGTTCGGTCTGTTCCAGCCGGCTCATCAGCGATTGCTGTTCGACCTGGGCTATGTCGGCATTTTCGCTGAGCGCCTGTTCGCGATTCCGGAACGCGGTTCGTTCGGCGGCCAGTTGTTGCTTCTGGCTGGCCAGCTCCTGCTCGAGGAAGCTGATGGTCAACGACTTCTGTTCGAGATCGGCCTGCTGGCTGTCGATGAGCCTGGCGAGCTCGGCGCGGGATTCCTCCGAGCTGGCGTGCATGCTTTTCGCGGTTTCGAGTTGGCGGCGCAGAACTTCTAGCTGGGAGTCGCCGCTGTCGAGGTTGGACTGCTTGAGTTGCAGTTCCCGGTTAAGGTCGGCGAGCCGGTCTTCGAGGCTGTTGATGCGGGCGCGCTCCTCGGCCACCATGGCTTCGTGCGTCGCCGAACCGCTTTCGACGTTTTCGAGCAGCTTGCGCTCACGCTCGGCAAAAGCCGTCTTTTCAGAAGCCAGGTTGTGTTGCTGGCTTTCGAGTTCGCTTTGAAGCGAGGCCATGTTCCTGGTCTTGAGGTCGAGTTCGGCCTGCTGTTTGGCGATGATCTCCGTCAATTCGGTGACGCTGGCTTGCGCCGCGGCCTCATCGTCGGCCGCCTGCGCTTCGAGCTGGCGCCGCAGCGCGGCGAGTTGCGCGTTGCTGCTGTCCAGTTCCGACTGGCGCAGATCGAGCGCGCCGGTGAGCTGGCTGACCTGGTTCTCGAGCGCTTCGATGCGCTTTTGCTCCAGTTCCAGCATGGCCTGGTAGCTTTCCTCGCCACCGTCCTGGGCGCCAATTTGTGCCGCGAACTGCGCCTGCTGGCGATCCATCTCCATGCGCAGGCCCATCAGCTCCTCGCGCTGGGTGGCGAGTTCGGCCTCCTTGGCCTCGATTTCACGGTTGAGAGCCGCAACATCGGCGCTGCCGGCCCCCGAGCTTTCGGCCTGGGCGGCGCGGTAGCGCATTTCCTCGAGATCGAGCAGCGTGCCGTCGAGCCTGGTCTGGCTGTTTCTCACCTCGCGTTGGGAGACCGCCAGGCTGTTCTTGAGGCCTTCCACCTCGGCTTCGCTGGCGGCCAGCGCGGTGCGCAGCTCTTCGGCTTCAGCCTCGACTGCCTCCATTTCGGAGGCCAGCACCAGGTCGTCGTCCTCAAGGCCGGTCGCCCGGCGGTACCAGTTGAGCGCCTGGAGCTCGTCTTTCTCGACGCCATGGCCGCGTTCGTACATCGCGCCGAGGTTCATCTGAGCACGCTCGTAACCCTGCTCGGCCGCCTTGCGGTACCAGGCGACGGCGGTTTCGTAGTCCGGCGTGGTGCCGAGACCCTGTTCGAACATTTCGCCGACGTAGGTCTGGGCCTTGGGATCGCCGGCCTTGGCCTCCGGCAGCCATACCTGGAGCGAGGTGGCGTAGCTGGCGCGGTCGTAGGCGACGTATTCACCGCCGCGGATCTCGCAATCGGCCCCGGTGGTCTTGATCGGCCGGCGGGCCGACATGTAGCGCGTGCCCGAGCCCAGGCGCATGATCTTGCCCGGCAGCATGCAATCGACGATCAGGAGTTTGTCGGCGTCCCGGGAACCCTCGTCCACCGCCGGGCGGGCTGGGGTCGAATAAGCGGAAAGCACGGCGACACCGAGCGTCGTCAGGAAAATAACGGTCTTGCTTGAATTGAACATCTCGCCTCTCCGGAGGGCCGCGAAGGGGCCCCCAACGGCAATGAATCTGGGGTTTCGTATCAAACAGAATAGCACAGGGGAATCATCCCAATTGTGAGCCATTACACAGTCTGACGACGATGCGGGGGTCAAGTTCGCGGGCCTAACCGCTGGCCCGACCCTTGAGCCTGGACAACCGTTTGTCTGCGGGGAAATAGTGCTCGGAAAGGCCGATCAACCGGCGCGCCTCCTCGAGGTCGCCGCTGGCGATTGAACTCTCGATTTGTGTCAGGATTTGTTCGAAGGAGGACTCGAGGCCGGCGGTGGCCTGGGGGTTGCCGGGCTGCAGTTCGAGGACCCGGGTGTAGACGTCGATGGCGTTCGAAGGGCTGGAATCGATCAGGTCGCCCATCTCCACGAACAGCTGTGCGGTCCCGAGCAGCCCTTCGATTTCACGGCTGGTTTTCTCGTCAACCGGCATCACCTCGGGAACGGGTTCCGGCATCAGCCAAACGGTTGCCGCCGCCGCGATGGCAAGGCCCACCGCTGCCCCCAGGGCGATCAGAGTGCGTTTGCGGTTCCATTGCCGCTTTCCCGGGGCATCACCGGCTTTGTGGCCGACCCCTGTGCGCTGGATGACCGTCCTGTCATCGTCCGCCTCGCGCAGGCCCGGAGACTGTGCATCGATGGCGCGGATGAGATCCCGCGCCGACTGGAAGCGCTCGTCCGGATCGCGCGCCAAAAGCGGGTTCAACAGGTCCTGCAGCTGGGACAGGGCGGGCGGAAGTTCGGGCACCGAATCGAGCTGTGCCTTGAGCTGCGCGTAGCTGCCGGTGCGCGTGTCGTAGGGTTTCCTGCCGGTGAGGATCTCGTAGAACACCACGCCCAGGCTGAACAGGTCGCTGCGCTCGTCGACGTCGGCGCCGAGCCGCTGTTCCGGGCTCATGTAGGCGGGGGTGCCGATGGCGTGGCCGGTCTGCGTAAGATCGCTCGCATCGCTCAAGGACTTGGCGATGCCGAAATCGGACAGGACGGCACGGCCGTTCGATCGAAAGAGGATGTTGGCGGGTTTGATGTCGCGGTGGATCACGCCCTGGCCGTGGGCGTAACTCAGCGCCTCGGCCAGTTGCCGCAGCAGCACGAGCGCTTCGGCGGGGCCGAGCACCACGCCGTCGTCCTTGCCCGACTCGCGCAAAAATTCGATGCGCGAGCGCAGCCGTTCCTTGAGCGTGCCCGACTCCAGGTACTCGAGCGCGAGGTAATAGCGGCCCTCGTGCTCGCTCATGGTGTAGATGGTGACGATGCCCTCGTGGGTGAACCGTGCCGTGTCCTCGGCTTCCTTGAAGAAGCGGTCACGGAAGGTGGGGTCGTGGGACAGCGCCCGGCTCATCACCTTGAGGGCGACATTGCGGACTTTGCGGTTGTTGAACAGCTGCTCGGCCAGGTACACCTTGGCCATGGCGCCCTCGCCGATCAACTCGGTGATCTTGAAGCCTGGGATTTCAGGAAACACTGGCTGCATGCATCTTGAGCGCGAACCTCGGCAAGTTTAACAGCGCCTTTCATGCGGATCGCCGCAAATCGAAGGGAATGCTACCCGAAAGCCTCGGGGATGCGTACCATGTAGGCGGGTTTCACACGCTTTGGGGGAGGCTGTAAATGGAATTCGACCGCAAAATCCTGCCGGCGGGCCAGATCGGCAAATCCGCGATTGGCAGCCTGATCGTCCTGGCGATGATCGCATTCGGAATCTGGGTGGGTATCCAGTACATCCCGCAGCGCATCGAGGCCGGCACCGTGCGGACCATCCTCGACCAGGTGCAGCAGCGGCACAACGCCACGCCGATCCAGGATGACCGCGACCTGTGGGCCATCATCGGCAACCATCTCCACCTCAATGGGATGGACGACATGAGGAACCACTTCAAGGCGCGGTGGGATCAAGACAGGGTCACGGTTACCGTCGACTACGAGCGCGATCTCAACCTGGTGTTCACCAGCCGGATCATCGAGTACCACGAAGAACTGGTGCTGCATTGAAAAAGGAGCAAGATGGGCCATCCTGTCCCACTTGCATCTCGCCTTTGAAAAGCGCGATTTTCAAAGGCTCGCGCCCTTCGGGCGTTGGCACATCCCTGTGCCAATGATCGCGGCGAGGGCGTTGGTGCCTTTGTAGGAGCAGCGCAGGTACCGAAGCAGGTACGGTTTTCGGCGAAGCCGAAAGAAGTGCCTGCTGAGGGCCGTCGCGCGTGCCTTGCCGCGACCGGCTCGTCTTGCCGGAGCCAATCGGGTAAATTCGTCCCATGCCCGACAAACCGACCAACGACCGCGACCTGAGCGAACTGCGCCGGCGCCTGGATGCCATCGACGACGGCATCATCGACCTTGCCGCCGAGCGCCAGGCCATCGTCACCGCCATCAGCCAACACAAGCTGCGCACGGCGGCCCCACTTCGCCACTACGAACGCGAGGCCGAGATCATCGACCGCGGCACCGCGCGGGCCAAGTCGCTCGGCTTGTCACCGCGGCTCGCCAGGGAGGTCCTGGAAACGCTGATCCACCATTCGCTGGAAAACCAGGAGACCCACAAACTGGTGTCCTCCGACCATGGCACGGGGCAAAGGGCGTTGGTGATCGGGGGTATGGGCCGCATGGGCGGCTGGATGGCCCGCTTCCTCGACATCATGGGCTTCGATGTCGATATCGCGGACCTGTCCAAGGAGAAAGGCGAGTTCCGGCGCGTCGACGACTGGCAGGCCAACGCCGCCGACTACGACCTGATCGTTGTGGCGGTGACGCTGGGCCCCAGCAACCAGATACTGCACCGCCTGGCGGACCTCAAGCCGGGCGGGCTGATTTTCGACATCGGCTCGCTCAAGAGCCCGATGCGAAGCGGCCTTGAGGCGCTCATGGCTGCCGGTTGCAAGGTCTGCTCCGTACACCCGATGTTTGGGCCGAAGGACGTTGGCCTTTCGGGCCGCCACATCCTGTTCGTCGACGTCGGCAACCGCGAGGCGCTGGCCGAGGCGCGGGCGCTGTTCGCCCATACCGCCGCCGAGTGCGTCGATCTCAGCCTCGATGAGCACGATGAGGTGATGGCCTGGGTGCTGGGGCTGTCGCACATGGTCAACGTCGCCTTCGCCGGCACGCTCGCCAAGAGCGGCGAGGCCGTGCCGCTGCTGCGCCAGATATCCAGCAGCACCTTCGACGCCCAGTTGAAGGTGGCCGCGCAGGTGGTGTCGGAGAACCCCCACCTCTACTTCGAGATCCAGCAGGGCAATACGCGCACCAACGAGGTCCTCGCTCACTTCCGCGCCGTACTCGACGAGTTGCACCGGGCGGTGGAGGACAACGACGAAGCGGCCTGGACCGAGACCATGCAGTCGGCGAATCAGCGAATCGGTTCGCCGCGTCAGTAGGCGCCACCCGCTCGCCGCGATTTCGGCGTTGGTGACCTTGTAGGAGCGGCGCCCTCGCCGCGATTTCGGCCTAGGTGACCTTGTAGGAGCGGCGCCCTCGCCGCGATTTCGGCCTAGGTGACCTTGTAGGCGCCGCCCCCTCGCCGCGATCGTCGAGGCTAAGGCGCTCCTAAACTTGTCTTGCCTGCCAGGCCAGCAACCCCTGGGTGTTGAGCTCGAGGTCGATGGCGAGCAGCCGTTCCATAGCCTGCTCCGGCGATTCGATGCCATGCGCCTTCAGCCGCTCCATGAACCATTCGCGCAAGCGCGCGCGGATTTCGGCCTCCGCATCGTCGGCATCGAGGGTTTCCGCCGCGACGGCGTGGTGCACGCGGATGCCTTCACGCAGATCGTCCATGAGCCGGGGCACCTCGCGCACCGCCCCGAAGTGGGTGAGGTACATCGTTGCGGGTTCGAAAGCCTCGAGCTTGTCGAGGGATTCCAGCCAGCGCTCCGGCTTGAACTGCACCGGCGTGGTGGTGGGGAAGACCAGGGCGCGGCCGTCGATGTCGGTTTCACGGTAGGAAATACCGAAGGTATCGCCGGTGAAAAACCCGCGGCTGCGCTCGTCCCACACGCAGAAATGGTGGCCGGCGTGCCCGGGGGTGTCGATGAAGGTCAGCTTGCGTCCCCCGAAGTCGGTTTCGAAACGGTCGGGCGCCTCGACGATCCGCGCGGGATCGACCGCCACGATTTCGTGGTAATCGCCGCGGAACCGCGCCTCGCCGTAGACGGCTATGGCAGCCTGGCTGATCCGCCCGGGGTCCACCATGTGCTTGGCGCCGAAGGGGTGGATGATGAGTTTCGCGTTCGGCAGCTCGCGCATCAGCGCCCCGGCGCCGCCCGCGTGGTCGAGGTGAATGTGGGTGGGAATGACGTAGTCCACCGCCTCGCGCGGAATCGATCGCGCCTCCAGCACCTCGAGGATGTGCGGCACCGAATGCCAGGTGCCGCTGTCGACGAGGGCCGCGCGGCCGTTCGCCTCGACCAGGTAGCAGGCCACCATCCCGGCGCGGTGGAGACCGCTGTCGATCCGAAAAACCCCGTCTCCTACTTGCAATGGTGGGAGGTGCCCGATCTCGTAAGCCATACGCTATTATGCCCACGGTGAGCATGCGCGCATCAACGACAACAAGGCGTGGGGTGGGAAAGTGAAATTATTCGGTATCACGGTTGGCCTGGCCGCTCTCCTGGTTGGAGCGCAGGCGCAGGCAGGGACCATCGACGTCAATTACCAGGTCAGCGACGTTCCTTATAACCTGCGAGATATCTCGGCGAGCGGCACCGCGGTCGCGCTCGGTGACGACGCGGTGTCGGGCCCGGTGCCGATCGGCTTTGCTTTCGAGTACTACGGGGAGTTCTACACCCAGCTCTATATCTCGTCCAACGGCTTTGTAACCTTCAACTCCGGCTCGAACAGCGGCTGCTGCACCGGCGTTGCGATCCCCACGCCCGGTGGCGTCGACAACATGATTGCGGGCTTCTGGGAAGACCTCAGTCCCAACAACGGCGGCACCATTCGCCGCCAGACCCTCGGCACGGCGCCGAATCGCGAGTTGGTGGTCGGCTACTACCAGATCCAGCATTTCCGCGGCAACACGCCGGTCGAGATGGAGATCATCCTGCGCGAGAACGGCGACCTCATCGAGCTGCAGTACACCACGGCCACCACCGCCGGCGAGGGCGATCACTCGGTGGGCGTGGAAAGCGCCGGCGGCCAGTTCGGCACCCAGGTGGATTTCGGTACCGGCTTCAGCTACGCGACGGAAGGTCGGCTGCTGGCCCCCGAAGGCGCCGGGGGCGAGCCCCAGTCACGCGCCACCTTCGCCGTCACCAAGGTCTTCGACGACCTCAACCCGGCGGAGGTCGAGGTGAGGATCTCCTGCAACACGGGGCTGCCCCTCGAGCAGACGGCGGATATCGACCAGGACGGCGGCGTCGTGTTCGTCGTGCGCGATTTCGAGGACGGCGGGATGAATTGCTCGATTGACGAGAACCCGGCGCCGGGAGGCTACCTGCCCTTCTACTCGGTCGACGACGGCTTTTCCTTCCCCAGCGAGACATCGTGCGATTACGCGGACATCACCCACGGGCAGGGCAACACTTGCCTCGTCCTCAACCAGCTACAGCGGGTGCTGGTCGAAGTGACCAAGCAATGGCTGGACGACAACCCCGACTTCGACGCCCTGAACTACGCCGAGGCGGTGTTCGACTGCGACAACGAGCAGTTCGGCGCCCAGGCCTTCGGGTCCCTCGAATTCCTGGGCAACGGCGCGGTAGACGGCTTCTTCGTATTCCCGCACTGGGACGGGACGACGCGCTGCGATGTTACCGAGTCAGTGGTCGAAACCGGGGTCGAGGCCGACAGCTCGGACTGTCAGGGCCTCTCGGTGACACCGGGAAACGGGGCGAGCTGCACGATCGTCAACACGCGGATTTACGAGGGCATCCCGACCCTTGACCGCTTTGGTCTCGGCTTGTTGGCGCTGCTGATGTTGGGGCTTGGTTTCGTAGCGTTCCGTCGTCTTAGCTGAGTTGCGCAGTTGTCGCGGCGAGAGCGCCGCTCCTACAAACACTTTGCAACGCCGCGAAATCTTTGTAGGAGCGGCGCCTCGCCGCGACCAAGCCCGTTGAAGCGCCTCATTGTGCTTGTAGGAGCAGCGCAGGTGAAAGCCGCCGTGATGAAAGACCCGTAGGGTCGGAATTAGGCGGCGAAACCGTTGCGCGTGCCTCGCCGCGACTTATTCGAAACCGTTGCTGAGAATCATCTCCGGCAACGGGTAGCTTCGAACCATTTCCTGGTTGGTCGGCAGGGCGTCGATGACTTCGAGCGTCCCGTCCGGCCAAGTGATCGTCATTTCCACCGGGTCAGCGCTGCCGAGGCCAAAATGCAGGGCGCGCTGGTGGTCGGCGCCGATGCTGGAACCGATATGAACGCGCCGGCGCAGGAAACGCCCGTCCGACAATTCCAGAACCGCCACAGCCCCCACGGCGTCGCGATTGACGGGTCCGCGCCCGACCAGCTTCACGCTGAGCCAATCTCCCACTTCGCTGGTATTGCGGTACAAGTGGTAGGATTCGTGGAGGTTGCCGATCACGATGTCGACCCGGCCGTCGGAGTCGTAGTCGGCGTAAGCCACCCCGAATGTCGCCCCGTCGTTGGAAGCACCGCTGGAATCGGAAACATCCAGGAACGTCGAATCACCGTTGTTCTGGTATACGCGGTTCGTTGCTCCGGGAAAGGGGCTGGCGGTCGCCAGGTAAATATCTTCCCAGCCGTCGTTGTTGAAGTCGACGAATACCGTGCCCCAGCCGACCGCGTCCACGTTGACGCCGGCCTCGACGGTCACTTCGGTGAACACATCGTTGCCCTGCGCAATCTGGCTCTGCAGCAAAATCATCTCGCCACGGCCCGAGTAATACAGGTCGTCATCGCCGTCGAGGTCGTAGTCCCCGACCGCAATGCCCATGCCGTCGGCTGGCCGGGCGGCTCCCGTCGCGACGGACACATCGGTAAAGCACCACAAGCCACAACCGGCTCCGTCATTGCGCCACAGCAGGTTGCCGAAAAACTTGTCGTTTACCACGTAAAGATCAAGGTCGCCGTCGTTGTCATAGTCGAGGAACGTCACAGCGAAGGCGGGGCCCTTCATCCGGTCGATATCGAGCAGGTACGAAACTTCCGTGAACGAGCCGTCACCGTCATTGATATAAAGGCGGTCCTGGTTGATCGGGTCGGTCGGCATGCCCTGCTGGTAGTTGGTCACATACAAGTCGAGAAAGCCATCCTGGTTGAAATCACCCCAGGCGGCCGACTCCCCCATGCCAGGTTCGGTCAAACCGGACGTCGCGGATACGTCCACGAATGCGGCTCCGGTATTCTCGAACAGGCTGTCGAGCCCATTGTTCAAGACCAGCAGATCCTGGTCACCATCGTTGTCATAGTCGGCAAACGTCGCGCCGCCGCTGGCTGCGTTGCCAAGGGCAACCTGTGCGCTGAGAGGGGAGACTTCGAAAGTGCCGTTGCCGTTGTTGCGGTACAGGGTATTCGGGCCGAGGTTGTCGGTGAGGTAGAGGTCCTCGTGCCCATCGTTGTCATAATCGCCCCACGCCTGGCCGGTGACCTCGTAGGAGAAATGGTGATCGCTGTCGATGCCGGCGGCACCGGAGGTTTCCATGAACGTAATGGCCAGCGCTGGCTCCAGGCATGCGACCATACCGACCGTGCAGGCCGTCAATTTCAGGACCGCCGCAATGAACGGCTTTGTCTTGCTGGGCTGGCGGCGCGGGCCGGGGCTACTCAAATCCGGACTCCAGGATCATCTCGGGCAATGGGTAATGGCGCTGAATGATCTGGTTCGTCGGCAGGGCGTCGGTCATTTCGACGGTTCCGTCCGGCCAGGTGAGCGTCAATTCCACCGGGTCAGCGGTGCCGAGGCCGAAATGCAGGGCGCGCTGGTGATCGGCGCCGAGGCTGGAGCCGATATGCATCCGCCGGCGAAGCAGCCGGCCGTCCGACAGTTCAAGGACGGCCAGGGTGCCAACTGCGTCGCGGTTGACCGGACCCCGCCCAAACAACTTGACGCTCAGCCAATTGCCCGCCGTGCTGGTATTGCGGTAGAGGTAATAGCCATCATCATGGTTGCCCATGACGAAGTCGACGCGGCCGTCCCCGTCGTAATCGGCGTAGGCGACGCCCATGGAGAAACCACCATTCGATGCACCGCTGGTCTCCGATACGTCCAGGAAGGTCGAGTCGCTGTTGTTCTTGAACACGCGGTTCCATTCCCATTCCGGGACGGAGGAAGTGGCCAGGTAGAGGTCTTCCCAGCCGTCGTTGTCGAAATCGACGAAAATCGTCCCCCAAGCGAAGGAGTCGAAGTTCACGCCGGCCTCGTCGGCGACTTCCAGGAATGTCTCGCTTCCCTGGGCGATCTGGCTCTGCAGCAGAACCTGCTCGGAGATGCTGGAATAGTAAAAATCCCAGTCGCCGTCGAGGTCGTAGTCACCGACCGCGATGCCCATGCTCCACGCCGGTCGGTCCGCGCCGGTGGCTTCGGAAACGTCGGTGAAACACCATAGGCTGCAACCCGGGCCGTCGTTGCGGAACAGCAGGTTGCCCCACAACTTGTCGACGATCACGTAGATGTCGAGATCGCCGTCGTTGTCGTAGTCGACGAAGGTGACGGCAAAACTCGGGCCCTTCATGCGTTCGACGTCGAGCAGGTGCGAGATTTCCGTGAACGTCCCATTGCCATTGTTAATGTAGAAGCGGTCCTGTGACTGCGGATGCGGCGGCTGATTGCCGAAAAAATAGTTCGCCACGTACAGGTCGAGATAGCCGTCTTCGTTGAAATCGCCCCAGGCGGCCGATTCCCCTTCCGCGATCCCGCCATCGGTCAGCCCGGAGGCGTCCGACACGTCCACGAAAGCTGCTCCCGTGTTTTGGAACAGACTGTGGAGCCCGAGATTGAGCACCAGCAGATCCTGGTCGCCGTCGTTGTCGTAGTCTGCAAACGTCGCGCCGCCGCTAATGGCATCAGGGAGGCTGACTTGCGCGCTCAGGCTCGAGACTTCGAAGGTGCCGTCACCCAGGTTTCGATAAAGCGTGTTCGGACCCTCGCTGTTCGTCAGGTAGAGGTCTTCGTCGCCGTCATTGTCGTAATCGCCCCAGGCTTGCCCCGTGATCAAGTAGGTGCCGTCGTCGGTCCAGGCGTGGTGAGCCGCGTCTATCCCGGCCGAGTCGGAAGTTTCCTCGAAGGTGATGGCAAAGGCTGGTTCCGTGCCGAGCAGCACGACAGATGCGAGCACAGCAATGCAGGGGTCGGCGCGCATCACGGACCGCTTGGACTTGCCGGGATCGAAAATCACGGCGCGAGATTATCACATGCCAACGCGCCGATGGGATGACAACGCTTTACATGAATAGACAATAGCCCTAGAATGTAACGAACCGATTCGTTTCGGAGGCTATGGAGTGGGTCTGCGCGCCTCTTCGATTTGGCGGGGCAGAGCCAGTTCCAAAAAAAAGTACCGATGGAGTGATGACTCAGGAGTGCAATCTCATGTTTAGTTCGGCAAAGCGACTTACGATCCTTACGCTGGCCATGCTTTTGGCGGCCAATCTTTCCTGGGCCCAGAGCAAGGACGGGGACCAGCCTGATGGGGGCGCAGTGCCGCCGAGCGCTGTTTTCGGTCCCGATGACTTCGGCAATGTCGGATATGACAGCAGCACCCCGCAGTGCACGTTCGATTTCATCGACATCACCGCCACGGGTACGCTAATCGCCTCGGGCGACGATGTCATTTCGTCCGCTGTCAACCTGCCGGCGGCCTTCAACCTTTACGGCACGACTTACAACACGCTATGGGCCAACACCAACGGCGCGATCGGCACGGCTGGCAATTTCGGGGCAGATTTCACCAATGACTGCCCGCTGCCGGCCACGCCTACAGGCAGCGGCGCGCGGGTTTATCCCCTGCATGACGACCTGATCAGCGACGTTCGCTATCAGTATTTCGCGCCGTGCCCGCGGCCGAGTGGCGTCATTGCAAACGAGGCCTGTCACGTGTTCCAGTGGCTCAACGCCGAGCATTTTGGTATTGAAGGTCAAGGCTTCGCTTTCCAGGCCGTCCTGTACGAGACCAGCTACGCCATGGCGTTCCAGCACGGTCCGGGCAATCCCGAACTCGGCTCCGGTTCCACCACCGGCATTCAGAACGCCGCCCTCACAGACGCCCTGGTCTATGCCTGCGAAAGCGCGGCCTCGATTGCTGCAGATTCCGCTCAGTGCATCTTCCACCCGTCGACCCAACCTTTCGGGCTCGCGGATGCTGCCGGATTTGAGGTGAACAAGACCTTCAATGACGGCAACCCCGGCGAAGTCGAAGTGACGATCACCTGTAATACCGGCTTGCCGCTGCAGCAGTCCGACATGATTTCCGAGGGCGATAACGTGACGTTCGTCGTCGGGGACTTCGAAACCGGCACGCTGGATTGCGAAATCACCGAGACCGCCGGTGCGGAAGGTTACACGGTGACCTACAATGACGGGACCCCGAACGAGGAAAGCTGCACGTTCGAAGATGTCCTGCTTGGCGTGCAGTTCGTTTGTAACATCAGCAATGAGCTGCAAGAAGTGGAGGTCGTGGTCACCAAGGAATGGATCGACGACAACCCGCAGTTCAATGCCCAGAACATCGCCGAGGCGACATTCAGTTGCGTGAATGAACAGTTCGGGCAGGTGTTTGGAACGCTGCGGTTCTTCGGCAATGGCGATACCGATTCGTTCGACGTGTTCCCGCACTGGGACGGCACCACCGTGTGCGACGTGACGGAGAGCTTCCTCGAAGGGGGTGTCGAGGCCGACAGCTCCGACTGTCAGGACCTGAGTGTCACGCCGGGCAGCGGCGCTTCGTGCACCATCGTCAATACCCGCCTCTTTGAAGGCATCCCGACGCTCAGCCAGTACGGTCTGGCGCTGCTGGCGATGCTGATGCTGGGTATCGGCTTCGTGGCCTACCGCCGCATCGCGTAAATAACTGGATCCCGGACCACGCTATTCGCGTTTTCGGGACGACAGAGTAGGGAATGAAACCGCGGCCCTCGGGCCGCGGTTTTTTTTATCGCGGCGAGGGCACGCGCTACGGCACTCAGCAGGCGCTTCTTTCGGCTTTGCCGAAAACCGCACCTGCTTCGTTGCCTGCGCTGCTCCTACAATCACTTTGCAACGCGGAAAAGGGCGATTGGCACATGGACGTGCCAACGGGCAAAGCCCGCGAGCCCTCAAAAACCACGCTTTTTGAGGGCGAGATGCAAGTGAGGCAGGATGCCTCATCTTGCTCATTCTTGTAGGAGCGGCGCCCTCGCCGCGATCAAGCCAGCACGGCCGCCACCCGCCCGCGCACCACCGGCACCACCTCTTTCTCGAACCACCGGTTCTTGCTCAGCCAAATGTTGTTGCGGGGGCTGGGGTGGGGAAGTGGCATGACCGGCCCACCGCTGCTCGCCTGCGCTCGGACGATCTCCGTCAACGACCCGCGCGCCTCGGGTAGATGCCAGCGCACCGCATACTGCCCCACGGCTACCACCAGTTCGAGATTGGGCAGCCGGTCGAGCAGGGCCTGCCGCCAGGTCTCGGCGCAGCGCTTCATGGGCGGCAGATCGCCCCAATCGCCCGTGCCGGGATAGCAAAAGCCCATCGGAATGATGGCCATGCGCTCGACGTCGTAGAAGGTCTCGCGGTCGATGCCCATCCAGTCGCGCAGGCGGTCGCCGCTGGGGTCGTTGAAAGGGACCCTGGTTTCGTGCACCCGCGTGCCCGGCGCCTGGCCGGCCACCAGGATGCGTGCGCGCTCATCCACGCTGAACACCGGGCGCGGGCCGAGTGGCAGTTCGGCCTCGCACAGGCGGCAGGCGCGGATGCGTGCGGCAATTTGTTCTAACGACTCGTCAATCATCTTCCGGGTCGGGCAATAAATGCTTCTGCACCTTTCCTGAAGCCGTGCGCGGAAACTCCTCGATCACGTGAAAATACTTCGGAATCTTGTATGCCGCGATGCGCTCGCGCAGGAAGGCCTTGAGCTCGTCTTCGCCCGGCACCGTGCGGCCGGGCCGCGCCAGCAGGAAGGCGCAGCCCACCTCGCCCCATTGCCCGTCCGGCACGCCGACGATGGCGGCCTCCAGCACGTCGGGGTGATCGGCCAGTTGGTTTTCGGCCTCGGCGGGGTAGACGTTCTCGCCACCGGAGATATACATCTCCTTGATGCGGCCGGCGATGTAGTAATAGCCCTCCTCGTCCTGGCGGGCGAGATCGCCGCTCTTGAGCCAGATGCCGTCGACGATGGTCTCAGCCGTCACCTCGGGCTTGTTGTAGTAGCCGGGCGTAATGTTGAGGCCGGCGAACCACAGCTCGCCCGGCTCGCCCGGCCCGACATCGCGACCGTCCTGGCCGACGATGCGCACGGCCGACATCACCATCGGCTTGCCCACCGAACCGATCTTGCGGTGGGCGTTGGCGCGGTCCATCAGGAACACCGCCGGCCCCGTCTCCGTCATGCCCATGCCGTTCAGGACCGTCACACCGCGGGCGGCGAACTGCTCGAACAGGAGATCGGGCATGGGCGCGCCGCCGCAGGCCCAGGCCCGGACTTTCTTAAAATCCAGCTCTTTGAACTCCGGGTGGAGGCTGAGCGCCTGGTAAACGGCCGGCACCGCGAAGATTACGTCGACCTCGCCCGCGGCCAGCAGGCGGATCAGCCGTTCGGCATCGAGGCCTGGCATGGTTACCACCCTCGCGCCCAGGATGAAGGCGGGCAGGGCGAAGAGGTTGATCCCGGCGGTGTGAAAAAGTGGCAGGAAGCAGGGCGTGGTGTCGTCGGCGCGCAGGCCGATTTCCTGGGCGATGTTGAGGTGGTTGCCCACGCACATGCCGAAAGTCTGGATGACCGCCTTGGGCACGCCGGTGGTGCCCGAGGTGTAGAGCAGGTACCAGGTATCGTCGGCGGGCCAGAAGGGCCGCCCCTCGGCGGGCTCGAGGCCGTCCCTGCGGGCCGGGTAGCCTTCCAGGCCCTCGTCGTCGAGGTCGACCAGCATTACACCGGCCCCGCAAAGCTCGGACGCGGCTGAGGCGTCCTCGGCGCCAAACAACAGGATCCGTGCGCCGCAGTCGGCCATCAGCGGTTTCAGCTCGGCCGCCGGCATGCGCCAGTTGAGCGGCACCAGGATGGCGCCGAGGCGCGCGCAGGCGAACAGCAGCTCGAAGAATTCGATGCGGTTGCGGCACAGGATGGCGACGGTGTCGTCCTCGGCCACGCCCAGTTCCGTCAGCAGGGCCGCCGCCCTTCCGGCGCGGTGGTGGAACTCGCCGTAAGTCACCTTTTTGCCGGTGACCAGGTCTTCCATCGTGATGCGATCGGGGCCAACAGCGGCGCGCCGCTCCAGAAAATCGTAGACAGGGAAACTCATGGTTGCTTGACTGGCCAGCGTGAGACGAATTGAAGTATAAGGGGCCGGTGAATACTAACAACAACGAAGCCGTCCCCGCCCCTGCCGAAAACCGCGCCTGGGTGCTGTTCATCCTGGTCGTCGTGTACACCTTCAACTGGATCGACCGCCAGATCACCGGCATCCTGGCGGTTCCCATCAAGGAAGACCTCGGGCTCACCGACACCCAGCTCGGCCTCATGGGCGGCCTTGCATTTGCGCTGTTCTACACCGGCCTGGGGATCCCGGTGGCGATGCTGGCAGACCGCGTCAGCCGCACCTGGATCATGACCGTCGCGCTGACCGTGTGGAGCGGCATGACGGCCGTGTGCGGACTCGCCAACAGCTTCTGGCAACTGTTCCTGGCGCGCGTCGGCGTGGGCGTGGGGGAGGCGGGCGGCGTGGCCCCGGCCTATTCGCTGATCACGGATTTTTTCCCGCCCCACCAGCGCGCGCGGGCGCTCAGTGTTTACTCCTTCGGCATCCCGATCGGCAGCACGCTGGGGATCATCTTCGGTGGCTATATCGCGACCGTCATCGACTGGCGCTATGCCTTCTTCATCGTCGGTCTTGCCGGCATCGCGCTGGCGCCGATCTTCCGGCTGACCGTGCGCGAGCCCGAGCGGGGGCGCTACGACCTCAGTCACCAGAAGGACGCCAGGCCGGCCCGCCTCGGCGACCTCATGCGCACGCTGGCAACCAAGCCTTCGTTCTGGCTGCTGATCCTGGGCGCATCGTGTTCATCGATGATGGGTTACGGACTGTTCTTCTGGCTGCCCAGCTTCCTCGTTCGCAGCTTCGAGATGCAGTTGTTCGACGCCTCGCTGTTCTTCGGCATCATCATCCTGGTCGGCGGCATCGCCGGCATCTGGACCGGCGGCTGGTTGAGCGACAAGCTGGGAGCGGACAAGAAGGCCTGGTACGCGCTGGTGCCGGCGATCGCCTCGCTCGGGACCGTGCCGTTCTACTTCGTGGCGCTGCTGTCGCCCAACCTGGCGACGGTGTTCATGGCCTTGCTGGTCCCGACGGCGCTGGGTCTGGCGTGGCTGGGCCCGGTGATCTCGGCCTTCCAGCACCTGGTGCGGCCCAATATGCGGGCGACGGCCTCGGCGGTGTTCCTGTTCGTCAACAACCTGATCGGCATCGGCGTCGGTACCTGGGTGGTCGGGGCGCTCTCCGACGCCCTCGCGCTGCGCTTCGCCGCCGACTCGTTGCGCTATTCGATCCTGGCCGGCAGCGTGCTGTATCTGGTCGCCTCGGTGATGTTTTTCCTGGCCGCGCGGCGCATCGACGATGACTGGGAGCGGTAGTTGAAAATGGGTCGCGGCGAGGCGCCGCGACTCAGCGTTGCAATCTGATATAACGTAACGGTAAGACTCATGCGCCACGATTCACGCCAATTCAACGGCCGCCACGCCCTGATCACCGGCTCGACCTCGGGCATTGGTCTTGGTATCGCAACGGCGCTGGCCGAACAGGGCTGCCACCTCACCCTCAACGGCCTCGGCGATGGCGATGACATCGCCCGCCTGTGCCGCGAGATGGCGCAGGATCATCTCGTCGAGGTCGAGTATTCAGCGGCGGACATGCGGCGGCCGGACGAGATCGCCGACATGGTCGAAGAAGCCGAAAAGCGCTTTGACAGCCTCGACATCCTCATCAACAACGCCGGCATCCAGCATGTCTCGGCCATCCACGATTTCCCCATCGAGAAGTGGGACGACATCATCGCCATCAACCTCTCCTCGGCCTTTCACACCATCCGCGCAGCGCTACCGGGGATGCTCGCAAGGCAACGCGGGCGCATCATCAACATGGCCTCGGCGCACGCATTGGTGGCCTCGGCCTACAAGGGGGCGTACGTGGCGGCCAAGCACGGCCTGGCGGGGCTGACCAAGACGGTGGCGCTGGAGGTCGCCGAGCACGGGATTACGGTGAACGCCATTGCGCCCGGCTACGTGCAGACCCCGCTGGTCGAAGGCCAGATCGCCGATACCGCCAAGGCGCGCGGGATCAGCGCAGAGGCGGTGGTGCGCGATGTGATGCTGCTGGCGCAGCCGACCAGGAAGCTGATCACCATCGGAGAAGTGGCGGAGCTGGCGGTTTACCTGTGCTCGGATGCCGCCGCGTCGATCACCGGCGCCATCATTCCCATCGACGGCGGGTGGACGGCGAAGTAGGCGCGAGATTGGTCGCGGCGAGGCACGCGCAACGGTTTCGCCGCCTAATTCCGACCCTACGGGTCTTTCATCACGGCGGCTTTCACCTGCGCTGCTCCTACAAAGTTAACGAGGCGCTTCCAAGTGCTTGTAGGAGCGGCGCCTCGCCGCGAATATTCGGCGTTGCAAAGTGGTCGTAGGAGCGGCGCCCTCGCCGCGATTATTCGACGCTTCCAAGTGCTTGTAGGAGCAGCGCAGGCAACGAAGCAGGTGCGGTTTTCGGCAAAGCCGAAAGAAGCGCCTGCTGAGTGCCGTCGCGCGTGCCTCGCCGCGATCATGCGGCGTCGCAAAGTGCTTGTAGGAGCGGCGCCCTCGCCGCGATCAGGTTGACAATGAATTTTTCTCTTGCTTGTCAATTAGTTTACAAAAATATTTTTGTAACATTGACAATTACTTTACAATTGGGCGATGAGCCCAAAATCACCAACCAAGTATCGTATCGTCGACCTGATTAAACGGCACGGCGGCATCGGCAGCACGGAGTTGGCCGAAGCGCTCGAGATCAGCCGACAGGCGGTCGCCGCGCACCTTCGTGAATTGCTGGATGCGGGACGAATCTCCAAGAGCGGCTCGACCCGCAACGCGCTCTACCACCCTGCCGGCACCACCGCGCCGGAACAGACCTTTGGCGGCGATTTCCGTCTGGCCGGTCTCGACGAGTACGCCATTTACCAGAGAATGGGTCTGAGTCTCAATCTGCCAACGCAACTGAAGGCCGACGTCGAACACATCGCCGCCTATACCTTCACCGAACTGCTCAACAATGCCATCGATCATTCGGATTCAGAAAAGGCGCACATCGAAGCGCAGCTTACATCCGGAGCACTCGAATTCGACATCAAGGATGGGGGGATCGGCGTGTTCGCCTCGATCATGGACAAGTTCGGGCTCGCCGATGAGCAGGAAGCCATGATCAACCTGGTGAAGGGGAAAACGACCACCAGCCCCGCGATGCACACGGGCGAAGGCATTTTCTTCACGGCCCGTGCCGCCGACCGCTTGGTGCTGCGATCGCACAACACGCAGCTCGAATGGAACCGTGCGCGCGATGATGTGTTTGTCTCGTCGCCGCGGTGGACCAAGGGCACCCTGGCGCACGTCGAGATCCGACGCGATTCCAGGGTCAAGCTGGAAAAGGTTTTCTCACGCTTCGCGCCCCAGGAGTTTGACTTTCGGTTCAGCAAGACCAGCGTGAAAATCAAGCTGTTGGGCAAGACTTATGTCAGCCGCTCAGAGGCCAAGCGGCTCCTGGTCAACCTTGAAAAGTTCCGCGTGATCGAACTCGATTTCGAGGGCGTGAAATCGATCGGGCAGGGGTTTGCGGACGAGGTGTTTCGCGTCTTCCCAGGTCGTCATGCGGATTGCACCGTGGTGGCGGTCAAAGCCAACCCCGCCATCGAGGCGATGATCAAGCACGCGATCAAATCCACTTCTTGAATTTGAAATACCCCAAAATCGCCCCCGCCACCGAAAACATCAGCCCCAGCACGATCCAGAACGCCCAGGAGTTCTCCAGGCCCGGCAGGCCGGCCACGTTCATGCCCATCAGACCGGTGAAAAACGCCAGCGGCAAAAACACCGCGGCGACAATGGAAAGCACCAGCATTCGGGCGTTCTGCTCGGCGGCCAGCACCGACAGCGATTCCTCCTGCAGCACCATGGCGCGCTCGCGGGAGAGGTCCATCTCCTCGATGAAGACCGTCATCCGGCTGGTCAGCTCCTGCAGCATGGCAAGCTCGCCGGCCGCGAATAGCGCGGTACGCGAGCGCGACAGGCGGTCGAGGGCGTCGCGCTGGGGCGCGAGGTAACGGCGCAGGCGCGCGGTCTTGCGGCGGATCTCACCGAGCGTGCGGCGGTAGGCCAGCGTGGCCCCGGAGCCCGAGCCCTCTTCGGCTTTATCGAGGCTGTCCTCGATGGACTCCACCGTGTGGCCGATGCGATCGGAAAGGCGGTCGGCCAGGAACACCAGGAAGGTGCCGGGGCTGACAGGGCCCTTGCCGGCCTCGATCGCGTTGCGAATGTCCATGATCGACATCATCCGCCGCCGGCGCGTGCTGATGATCAGACCCGGCTCCGTCCACACCCGGACTGAGACCATGTCTTCAGGGTCTTCGCTCGGGTTGGTGTTCACGCCGCGCAGGATGGTGAGAATGCCGGTGTCGTACTCGAAGCTGCGCGGGCGTGACTCGTCGGACAGGAGCGCCTCGACCACGTTGGGGTCGAGACCGCTTTGTTTCTGGATCCAGGCGCGGCCGTTGGGGTGGGCGAAATCGAGGTGGACCCAAAGCACGCCTTCGTCGCCGGCCTCGAGCTTGTCGGCCCAGCCACGCGGCCTGCCGCCACCCTTGCCGTCGAGCTGATAGGCGCAGATCAGGCCGTCGTCGGAGTCGGGCGTCGGATTGGGGGTCGGATCCAATTTTTCGGGCCTTGTGCGTTAGTCAATGTTTCTGAGTTTAGCGAAAAATTGGCTCTGACCCCTTTACTCCTCCTTGCGCAGGCGTATTTCCAGCGGCTTGCCGGCATCGAAGTGGACATCGCGCTGCGGGAAGGCGATGACGATGTCGTTTTCGCGGAACAGCCGGTCGACGCGAAAGCGGAAGTCGCTGCGGATCGAGCGCAGTTCCTTTTCGCCCGCGACGTCGGCCCAGAAATAGGTATCGAAAATCAGCGCGTTGTCGCCGAAGTCCTCGAACACCACCAGCGGCGCCGGGTCTTTCAGGACCTCCGACTGGGCGCCAACCGCCTCGTACAGCAGCTCGGACACGCGCTCGACCGGCGAGCCGTAGGCGACGCCCACCCGCACCGTCGTGCGAATCCGCAGGTCGCGCAACGTCCAGTTCACCACCATGCGCTCGAGCATGTGGCTGTTGGGCACCAGCAGGTGCACGCCGTCGGTGCGGCGGATCAGGGTCGAGCGGTTGCCGATGCTCTCGACCGTACCGCGGTGCTCGTCGACTTCGATGAAATCGCCGATCCGCACCGGTCGCTCCGACATCAGGATCCAGCCGCTGATCAGGTTGTTGATGATGTTCTGCGCGCCGAATCCGATGCCGATGGCGACCGCGCCCGAGATGAATGCCAGCGCGGCGATGGGAATCTCCAGCATCGCCAGCGCGGTGAGGAACACCAGCACCAGGATGAAGTAAAAAACCAGCCTCTGGATGGTCTGCGCCGCGTTGGGGTTCATCTTGCGGCGCGCGAAGGCGCGCTCCAGCAGCTTCACCAGCCACCGCCCCAGCACCAGCCCCAGCACCACGATCAGTACCGCCAGCGCCAACTGGCTGACCGTAATCACGGCGCCGCTGGAGAGCTTGATCAGGGGGTAGTGCCAGATGTCGAGGAATTGTTCCAAATTTAGGGCTCGGAATTGGGGAACCGGTTGTCGGGAAGGATTTCTGCCCGTCGATAAACGCTGATGGAACGATAGGATACCGCAGGGAACTGAAACTTGATGCTTTCTACACCGAACTCCTTTGGATTGCCACTTGTGAAAGTAATTGTTTCCTGGAGCCCGAATCCCCCTCGTCGACGAGATCTAGCGTATCCCTCCAAACCGGGGTTTGCTCAGTAAGCGTCAAGGCTGTTCACGAGCACTCTCACCTAGATTACTGTTGAGTCGGAAAAGCACACCTACCGGTTTTTCGCTCGAAGGCGCTTGTGGGTTTGGCGGACCAAACAGCACGTCGTGTTGTTCGCCGATGCGTTCGATGTCTTCGGCTGTTGTTTGCGGAAGAGCTAAGGGTACAAGGTAATAAAAGCCGCAATGCAAAGGATGGTTCGTGAGTTCAGAAAGC
>Ga0299906_10000894_pt1 | contig 26087 bp, 26 predicted proteins | sample RVTome_14_FD_200259 | JGI IMG/M metagenome (GOLD analysis project Ga0299906, IMG submission 200259) | Soil microbial communities from uranium-contaminated site in the Upper Colorado River Basin, Wyoming, United States - RVT145D125 (version 2) ...
ACGATGCTCAAGCTGGACCCCGAGACCTGCGACATCCCGGTGCTCACCTACACGACCGAGCACGAGGGACAGGATTGCGGGGACGTCTTCTCGCAGCTCATGGACGAGGACGAGCACGCGGTGCCTGGCCCTGGCACCCTCCGGATGCACTGACGCGACCGATGTCATCGACGCCATCCAACACGCGCGACGGCAAGCGGGTTCCCCTGCACGGCCGCGTCGAGGGCGAAGTGATGGTCTTCCAGCCCATGCTGCTGAAGGAGATCAGCCTGCGCGGAGCCCTGGTGGAGACGCGGTTCCCCATGCACCTGAACTCGCTGCACGACCTGCGCCTGCGACTGGCCGACCGCTCCCTCGTCGTCAAGGGCCGCGTCGTGCACACGCAGGCCGAGGACACGGTCGGAGGCGTCGTCTACTCGACCGGCGTGGAGTTCGTCGAGCCATCCGAGCACGTCACGCTGGCGCTCGTCGAGTTCCTCGAATTCGCCCAGGCCAGCTCCGGAGGCGTATAGTCCCCGTCGCGGCGCCAGCTCAGCGCGCCGTCAGATACGCCAGGTAGTCGCCGGAGGCGATGCGCTCGGCGCGCCCGAGCGGCGCGTTGTAGAAGTACGCGGAGGCCACCACGGAGGCGCCGTCCTCGAGAGTCACGACGGTCTGGCGGCGCGTGTACAGGCTCGATTCCGGCTCGCCGGGCCGGTACCCCTCGAGCTCGTCGAGCGTGCGAAGCACGACGACCGGGCGGGTCATCTCGTAGACCTCACCCGACACACGTCCGTCGGGGTCTGGAACGGCGGCCGGATAGATTCCCAAGTCGAACAGCGCGCCGACGATGGTCCCCCGGCCGCGGTAGACGAGATGCTGGTCGATCTGCTGGCGCGCCGCAATCCTGAACGGCGTCATCAGAGTCCCGTAGAAGAAGACGAGATCTCTCATACCGGCACTGACCTACTACGAGCCGTGCCGGGGGAGTATTTACAGGCCTGGAAACGGAGGATCGAACGAGTCGAACGAATCGGGCTGCAGGTCCCGTATCGCGCCGAGGAGGTCGATGACCTCGGGGGGGATGGCAAACGACAGGGCGACCGTCGTGCCCTGCCCTGTGAGCTGCAGAGAGTCGATGAGGTCGCCGACCACCGCCCGGTCGCCGGCGTTCATGCGCGCCAGGGCCAGGAATCCCCGGATGACCTCCCGGAGGTCCTGGGCGGCCATCTCGTCCCGCGCCTCGACGCTCAGGCGCCCCTGCACGCCCGCGTCGACGAAGCCGGTCAACGAGATCCACGTAATCGCCGGCAGTTGCCCGGCCAGGTCCGGCGGGATCCGCCCCTCGGTCAGCTCGTCGAACCGCGCAACGAGCCAGACATGGCCGCCCCGCACCTGCCGCACGAGCGACATGAGCTCGTCGTTGTCCCGGGCGTCGGCACTGCCGGTGCCCACGTCGATCGCCCGCCGCAAGGCATCGAGCGATCCGACGGCCACGAGCCCCGGCTCCACGAAGGCCACCGCCAGTCGCTCGCCGTGCCTGACCAGCGTGCGCCCGCCGTACTCCTCCACGACGCCGCCCTGGCTCCGGACGAGGGCCTCGATGCGGTCCTGGTCCAGAGTCCCGCGCATCAGGACGATCGGCGGGTCAGATACGTCCTGGCCGCTCCAGGCGGCGATGACGTGGTCGATGTCCTGCTCGAGGTCGATTCCTGTCTCGTCCCGGAATCGCCGTGTGGCGTCACCCGAACCGGTCGCCGGGCCCGAAAGCCGTCGGCGCAGCTCCGAATCCATGATGCCACGCACGTCGGCGTAGGCGATGAAGCGTGTGTCGACCGGGACGTAGGCGAACTCAGCCGGCGCGTCGCCGTCGCCGAAGGTCAGCGTCCCGCCGAGCAGGGACGCCACGAAGCCCACGCCGAGACCGATGGCCAGAATGGCCCCGGCAACCGCAAGGAATACCCGGGTACGTCTCGACATGAACGTCAGCTCAGGCCCGCCCTCCTGGCCACACGACCCCCTGAGGCAGTATACGAACGGTCGGGGGTTCGAGTTCCGTCCAGGGCCCTTGACGCCTTGAACGGCCAGAATCGTCACGTACGGGCCACGTTTCCTATGCTCTGGCCGCGCTGTTCAAGGCGTCTCCCCCCCGCGTAGCGCGGGCAAGCCGACACTGAGTGACGCGAAGCGTCACTGCTGGAGGACGTACTCCCGGCGTTCGACGGCCCGGGCGGCCAGCACCAGGAACACGGCGGTGCCCGCAACCAGCCAGAACAGGCTCACGGCCGCCGGGGGCGGTGTCTCGAACAGAGCCGTCTGGACCAGTGAGATCACGCTGTCGGAGGGAGCCGCGTGCGGCACGAGCGACTGCACGTGGTAGGCCACCGTGAAATGCCGCAGGTAGCCGGGCACGAGGAGCGCGATCTGCTCCCACCCGAACGCGAAGACGAGCCCGCTCACGAGCGGGCGGCGCATCACGGCTCCCACGAGCGCGAACAGCGCGCCGTAGGCGGCCAGCCCCAGGGCGAGCAGCCCCAGATCCACCAGGAGCCACCCGAAGCTGCCTCCCACCTGCCCGAACGGGACGATCAGGAGGTAGACCAGCACGACCGCCGGCAGCACGACGAGGGTCGTGCACGCCAGATAGGCGAGGTACTTGCCGAGCAGCACCGCACCTCGCCGGATCGGACGTGTGAACAGGTAGGTGATCGTCCGGTCCTCGACCTCGTCGGCGATGAGCGCCGTGCCGTAGAAGACGCCGAGCACCGGGACGATGAACCGGATGAAGAGCACCCAGATCATCATCCCGAACATGCCGGCCGCGTCCACCTGCACGCCGTTGACGCGCAGGGGTGCGATCCCGGCCGCCTGAACGAGGCGCGCAACGAGCGCCAGCAGGACCGGGCTGCCGACGACGAGCGCCATGAAGATCGTCCGGCGCGACCAGAGCATCTCGCCGATCGAGAGGTCGAACACGCGCAGCGCGCCCGAGAGCGTCGACGGGGGGGTGGGGCGCTCGGTCACGTCTTCACCAGGTAGCGGAAGACCGCCTGCAGGTTGTCGTCCGGAGACGAGATTTCGTCGATCGCGCCGAGCTCGCAGGAGGCCGCCATCTCGGTGAGCCTGGCGTAGAAGGCATCGGGACGGCCCGTCTCGACGATGACCGCTCCGGGCTCGAAGCGCAACGCGATCACGCCGTCCTCGGCGAGGAGCGCCCGCGCCAGCTCCTTCGGCTGCTCGGCCCGGATGAAGATCGTGTGCGGGTGCTCGTCGATGAGCTCGCGGATCTGGTGCACGTTGCCTTCGGCCACGATGCGGCCGTTGTTGATGAGCAGGATGTTCGAGGTCATCGCCTCGACCTCGTGCAGGATGTGGCTCGACACCAGCACGCTCTTCCCCGCCCGGGCCCAGTCCTTGATCTGCCGGATCGTCCGTCGGCGCATCAGCGGATCCATCCCGGAGAGGGGCTCGTCGAGGATCAGCAGCTCGGGATCGTGCGCGATGGCTTGGGCCAACTTGACGCGCTGGCGCATGCCCTTGCTGTACGCCCCGATCCGCTTGCCGGCCGCGTCGAGGAGGTCGACCGCCTCGAGCGCCCGGCGGGCCGCCTCGGCGGCCTCCTGCGGTGACAGCCCGTTGAGCCCGACGAGCGCGGTCACCCACTCGGCGCCCGTCATCCGCTCGTAGAACGCGTCCTGCTCGGGACAGAAGCCGATGCGGCTGTACAGCGCGGAATTGCCCCAGATCGGCTCGCCCAGCACGCGCACGGTCCCCTTGCTGGGCCGGAGCTGCCCCGTGATGAGCTTCATGAGCGTCGACTTGCCGGAGCCGTTCGGTCCGAGCAGGCCCGTGATGCCGGGCGGGACCGTCACCGTGATGTCGTTGACGCCGGAGACCTGGCCGTACCACTTCGAGAGCGTCTCGGTGACGACCATCAGCGGACGACCTCCACGCCGCGCACCTGTCGCTCGAGGACCCAGATGGACAGCCCGATCAGCGCGCCAATCACGACGACGGCGACCGGAACAGGCACCGGCGGCCGCCCACCGACCCGAAACGCGGCGTCGGCCAGGACGTCGATCATGTCGCCGGGTGAGATGGCCGCCCAGGCGCGGCTGCCGGTGATCGCGCGCAGCGCCTGGGACATCGCCGCCGTGAAGAAGAGGACGCCGGCGAAGGTGACCGCCACGAAGCGGCGGCTCTTCGAGATCGCCGACAGGGCCATGATCGCGAACGCCCACAGCAACGCCTCGACGACGCAGACCAGCGTGATCGCGGGCACGAGAAACAGGTTCTCGATCAGGAAGGACAGGCTGCCGGACATGGCCACCTGCATCACCAGCAGCAGGAGCGCCGGGGCCAGCGTCACGCCGAGGAGGTAGACGAGCGCCGGCACGAGCTTGCCCACGAGGTATTCCACCCGGGTGAGCGGGCGGCTCAGGTAGAGCTGCAGGGCGTTGACGCGACGATCGTCGGCAATCGCGCCGGCCATCGAGATGGTGACGAGAAACACGAAGAACCACTGCTGGTCGATGAACGTCCGGAACGTCCGCGCGTTGACAGCGACCAGCGGGAGATCGGCATAGCTCGTGGAGAAGTAGATCTGCACGACACGCACGACGAACGGCAGCCACGCGAGCAGGAGCAGCCCCACGAACATGCGGGAACGCATGCCGGCCAGCAGGTCGGTGCGCGCGACGACCCACCAGGCGCCGCCCGGCGGCAGGCGTCGTCCCTCGTAGCGGCGGTATCCCTGGTCGTGGATGGGCATCAGACGATCTGAGGCGGCCTCGCTAGTCCACCGGCTCCCCGACCGCTCGCGCGAACACGTCCTCGAGCGTCGGGACGCTGGCACGCAGGTGGCGGACCTGCATCCCGTGCCGTGCCGCCAGCTCGCAGAGGAAGGCGGCACCGCGATCCTCGGGCACGAAGACGCGCATGACGTCGTCGTCGGTAGCGTGGCACGAGACGTCGGCGGCTTCCAGGGCGGCGATCAACCGGGGCGTATCCCCCTTCACCCGCAGCTCGAACACGCGACCGCCGCGTCCCTTCAAGCCGTCGATGGGACCGGCCGTCGCCACGGCGCCCTTGTCCAGCACGACCACGTGGTCGCACGTGTACTCCACGTCCGGCAACAGGTGTGACGACAGGATCAGGTTCATCCCCTTGTTGTGCGCGATGTCGCGGACGAGCTCGAGCATCTCGTCGCGCCCCTTGGGATCCATGCCGTTGGTCGGCTCGTCGAGGAACAGCAGATCGGGATCGTGCACGAGCGCCTGCGCCAGCTTGATGCGCTGCTTCATGCCGGTGGAGTACTGATCGATGCTCCGGTAGCGGGCCTCGCCGAGTCCGACGTAGTAGAGCACCTCGTGCGCGCGCTGCATCGCGTCGGCGGCGGGCAGCCCCGACAGCTGACCCGCGTACGCCACGAAGGACACCGCGTTCATGTTGGGGAACCGCGCGTCGCTCTCGGGCATGTAGCCGACTCTCGCCCGGATGCGCCGCGGCGCGGTGGCCACGTCCAGGCCCAGCACGCGCATCCGGCCGCGATCCGGCACGACCAGCCCGAGCAGCGCCCTGAGCATCGTGCTCTTGCCGGCGCCATTGGGCCCGAGCAGCCCGACGGCACCCGCGGGGAACGCGGCGGCCACGTCGCGCAGGGCCCATGCCTGGCCGTAGCGAACGCCCACACTCTCGAGCTCGACGACTGGCGAGGCCCGCCTCAGACCGTCGAGCATGTCCAGGGACCTGAGGCGGGCCTCGCCAGCGCAGTGACGCTTCGCGTCACTGCTACGAGTTGGCCTAGCCCCGCGGAACGCGGGGCGAGACGCCTTGAGGGGCCGGACGAAACTTGGCTCAACTTCATGGATTCCGGCCCCTCAAGGCGTCTGGCGACATCATGCGGCTGACTGCAGTAGACGGACAGGGGCACTCGAACGTTCGCGACGACATCCGCCCGGCCCGCCGACCCCGGATTCTACTGTCACGCCGGCCAGGCCGCGCCCAGCCGCAGCGCGCGGGCGATCACCCGGAGCGCCTCGTCCGGCAGCTCGTACTCCGGCAGCCCGGGCGAGCCCACGAAGGCGGCCTCCTCGACGTCGGACCCCGGACGGAGCGCTCCTCCGACCGGCCGGCACAGGTAGTCGATCAGCACGAAGTGGAACGCGACGCGGCCCTCGGCGTCGTGCGTGATGCGATCGAGGACCTCGACGACCGGGCCGACCTCGATCTCGAGCCCGGTCTCCTCGCGCATCTCCCGCGTCAGGCAGGCCTGGAGCGTCTCGCCGGCCTCGACGGCGCCGCCCGGCAGGCTCCACTGCCCGCGCAACGGCTCGTGCTTCCGCTTGACGAGCAGCACTTCCCCGTCGCGCACGATCGCGGCGCCCACGCCGACGTAGGGGCGATCGGGATAGCTGCGGGTCCCGCCCACGGCTCACTCCCCCATCACCTTCACCACGACGCGCTTCGGCCGCCGGCCGTCGAACTCGGCGTAGAACACCTGCTCCCACGGCCCCAGATCCAGCGCGCCGCCCGTGATCGGCAGGATCACCTGGTGCCCCATCAGCGTGCGCTTCAGGTGGGCGTCGGCGTTGTCCTCGCCGGTCTGGTGATGCCGGTAGTCGAGTCCCGACGGTGCCAGCTCCTCGAGCCAGGCCTGGAAGTCCTCGATGAGCCCGCCCTCCCAGTCGTTGACGTAGACCGCCGCCGTGATGTGCATCGCCGAGACGAGCACCATCCCCTCCTGCACGCCGCTCCTGGCCACGATGGCGGCGACCTCGTCGGTGATGCGCACGAACTCCTGGCGCTGCGCGGTGGTGAACCACAGGTAGTCGGTGAGGGTGGTCATGGAGGTTTGGGGTTCAGCGTTCACGGTTCAGGGTTCGTGTTCAGGCGCCACGAGGGTTCGCGGCTCACAGCGGCAACGAAGCTTCCGCGTTCAGCTCCCACCCATCGGCCCCCGCGCGTCGATACCGTCGCAGCCCGGCCGCGGCGATCATCGCCGCGTTGTCGGTGGACAGCGCCAGGCCAGGCACCAGGACACGAAGCCCCAGGTCGGCGCCCCGCGCGGACGCCTCGGCACGGAGCCGGCTGTTGGCCGACACGCCTCCGGCGACGCCCACGCTCCTGGCCCCGTACGCGCGGGCCGCGTCGAACAGCCCGTCGAGCAGCGTCTCGACGACCACGCGCTGGAAGCTGGCGCAGATGTCCCGGATCTCCTGCGCGGGCAGTCCCGCGCCCCCGGCGAGACCGAGCGCCTCGACCCGGCGCGTCGCGTGCCGGAGCACGGCCGTCTTCAGGCCGCTGAAGCTGAAGTCCCGGCGCCCGGGGTCGTCCGGCGCGTTGCGATCCGCGTGCGTGAGTCGCGTCCGGGGCAGGGGCACGGCGCGCTCGTCGCCCGCCGCGGCCTCACGGTCGACGCTCGGCCCGCCCGGATAGCCGAGGCCGAGCAGCTTGGCCACCTTGTCGTAGGCCTCGCCCGCCGCGTCATCGCGTGTGCGGCCGAGGCGCTCGAAGCTGCCGGGTGCCGTCACCAGGTAGAGGCTCGTGTGCCCGCCCGAGGCCACGAGGACGACGGCCGGCAGCGGCAGCTCGCCGTGCTCGAGCACCAGTGACTCGAGGTGCCCGGCCAGGTGGTGCACGCCCACGAGGGGCACGCTCCTGGACCAGGCCAGGGCCTTGGCGAACGACAACCCCACGAGCAGGGAGCCGACCAGCCCCGGCCCGCGTGTCACGGCCACCGCGTCGTAGCCCGCGCCGCCATCGGCCAGCGCGCGCGCCACCACGCCGCAGACATCCCGGACGTGCTGGCGCGCGGACAGCTCCGGCACCACGCCTCCCCACTCGCGGTGGAGCTCCGCCTGCGACGCCACGACGCTCGCCCGCACCCGCCAGGGCCGCGCCGGATCGCCGGTTTCCTCGACGAGAGCGGCCGCGGTCTCGTCGCAGGATGTCTCGATACCGAGCACGATCATGAAGCGAACAGGTCTGTGTTCACGGCTCAAGGTTCAGGATGTCACGAGAGTTGGTGCTCAGACTTCAGAGTTCGTGCTCAGGTTCGCTTCGGGGTTCGGGATTCGGGGTTCGGGGGTTCGGCGGGCCAACCAGCGTGGCCAGGGATTCGGCGTACGGAGGTCTCGCGATGCCGCGCTCGGTGACGATCGCGCTGACGTACTCCGCCGGCGTGACGTCGAAGGCGGGGTTGCGGACGCGCGCGCCCGCCGGCGTCATGCGGGCGGCCCCCACGTGGGTGACTTCGCGATCGTTGCGCTCCTCGATCGGGATCCCGGCGCCGTCCGGCGTGTCGAGATCGACCGTCGAGATCGGCGCCGCCACATAGAACGGGATGCGATGCTCGCGCGCGAGCACGGCCACGCCGTACGTCCCGATCTTGTTGGCCACGTCGCCGTTGGCGGCGATGCGATCGGCTCCCACGACCACCAGGTCCACCTGCCCCTGACGCATCATCGCCCCCGCCATGTTGTCGGTGATCACCGTGGTGTCGATGCCGTCCTGCACGAGCTCCCACGCGGTGAGACGCGCACCTTGCAGGAACGGACGCGTCTCGTCGGCCAGCACGGCGACGTGCTTGCCCTCGGCCACCGCGGCCCGGATCACGCCGAGGGCCGTGCCGAACCCGGCCGTGGCAAGCGCGCCGGCGTTGCAGTGGGTCAGAATGCGCGCTGTCTCGGGCACGAGCGAGGCCCCGTGCGCGCCCAGCGCACGGCAGCTCGCGACGTCCTCGTCGTGAATGGCCAAGGCCTCGGCCACGAGGCGGTCGGCGATCTCGGTCACCGACTTGCCTGCCTGCGCGGCCTCGGCGAAGGTCCGCTTCATGCGCTCGATCGCCCAGAACAGGTTCACGGCCGTCGGTCGCGTGGCGGCCAGCAGGTCGCACACCTTCTGGAACTCGGTCGTGAACTGCTTGGTGCCGGTGGCGCGGCACGTGCGCATGCCCAGCGCCACGCCCATGGCGGCCGCCACGCCGATGGCCGGAGCGCCGCGGATGACCATCGTGGTGATGGCCCGCGCCACCTGTTTCGCCGTCCGGCACGTGAGGTAGACCTCCGCGGCTGGCAGCTTCCGCTGGTCGATCATGACGACGCAGTCGTCCTTCCACTCGATGGTCGGCAGCATGCGCGTCGATGATATCAGCCGTGCGTCCGCGGACGGCGGCGCGGCGCGAAGAGCGAGGCGTCGAAGGCGTGCGGCAGCAGGTCCGACAGCCGGAAGCACCCGAGCTCCCGGTGCAGGTTGGCGACGACCACTTCGAGATCGCCCCCGAGCTCCCAGAGCACCTGCCGGCAGGCGCCACACGGTGGCGTGCGCCGGCGCGTCGCCGTCACGATGGCGATGCGGCGGAAGCGGCGGTGCCCTTCGGCCACGGCCCGGAAGATGGCGACGCGCTCCGCGCAGAGCGTCAGGCCGTACGACGCGCTCTCGATGTTGCAGCCCGTGACGATGGCGCCGCCGGAGACCTCGACCGCGGCACCGACCGCGAACTTCGAATAGGGCACGAACGCGTGACGCCTGGCGTGGCGTGCGGCGGCCACGAGATCGGCGGCGGAATCAGAGCCGGCCAAGCAGGTCCTCCAGCAGCGCCACGAGATCGCGACCGGCCCGACGCGCGACCTCGAGCATCTCGTCGTGCGCGAGCGGTCCGGGCAGCACTCCGGCCGCCATGTTCGTGATGCACGAGATGCCGAGCACCTCGAGCCCCTGGTGGCGGGCGGCGATCGCCTCGGGCACCGTGGACATGCCCACCGCGTCGGCGCCGATGGCTCGCAGTGAGCGGATCTCGGCCGGCGTCTCGTAGCTCGGCCCGGGCACGCCCGCGTAGACGCCGTGCGCCAGCACGATCCGGCGCGCCCGTGCCGCCTCGTCGGCCAGGGCGCGGAGCCGCGAGGAGTACACCTCCGTCATGTCCGGAAAGCGTGGTCCGAAACGGTCGTCGTTCGCACCGGTGAGCGGATTGCCGATCAGGTTGATATGGTCGTCGATCGCCATCAGCGCGCCCGGCGACAGGCGCGTGTCGATGCCGCCTGCCGCGTTGGTCAGCACGAGCCGCGGGACGCCGAGGCGTCCCAGCACGCGTACGCCGAAGGCCACCGTGCCGGGATCGTGCCCCTCGTAGACATGCACGCGACCGGACAGCGCCGCCACACGGCGGCCCGACAGCGAGCCCACCACCAGGCAGCCGGCACGCCCGGCCACGCGCGACGTGGGCCAGTGCGGTACCTCGTCGTACGGCAGGACCACCGGATCCCGGAGCGCCTCGGCGAAGCTGCCGAGCCCCGAGCCGAGGACGACTGCCACCTCGGGCGCAGCACCACAACGGGTCCGGATCAGCGCGGCGGCGGCCTCGGCCTGCTCGAACACGCTCATCGTCGTCACAGCAGCACGGATGCGACGCAGGCATTGACCAGCGTCGCCAGGAAGCCGGCGAGCAGCGCTCTCCCACCCAGACGCGCCAGATCCTGACGCCGTCCGGGCGCCATGCCTCCGACACCGCCCAGCAGGATACCTACCGAGGCGATGTTCGCGAAGCCGGTCAGGGCGTAGGTGGCGAGCACGTAGGACCGATCGTCGATCACACCCTGATACTCGCTCGTGAGCTTCACGAAGGCGACGAACTCGTTGGCAACGAGCTTGGTGCCGAGCAGATCCGCCAGCGGTCCCACGTCGGCGGCGGGCACGCCCATCAGGAAGGCGACCGGAGCGAAGACGACCGCGAAGAGACTCGACAGCGTCAGCCCGTCACGCAGCGTGCCGAGCAGGAAGTCCACGAGTGCGATGAAGGCCAGGAACGCGATCAGCATGGCCGCGACGTTCAGCGCCAGCCGCATGCCGTCGGAGGCGCCCCCGGCGGCCGCGTCCACGACGTTGGCGTGCGGCCGCTCCACGTGCACCGGCGCCATCCCCTGCGTCTCCGGTTGCTCCATCTCCGGCAGCAGCAGCTTCGAGAGGTACAGCCCGCAGGGTGCCGCCATCAGGCTCGTGGTCAGGATGGCGATCGGATCGGCGCCGAGGCCGATGTACACGGCCATGACGCCGCCGGCGACAGTGGCCATCCCGCCGACCATGAGCGCCAGCAGCTCCGACTGCGTCATCCGCTCGACGAACGGCTTGACGATGATGGGAGCCTCGGTCTGTCCCATGAACACGTTGGCCGCGGCCGACAGCGTCTCGGCCCCGCTGGTCTGCATCAGCCGCATCATCGCGCGTGCCATCAGCCGCACCAGCACCTGCAGCACGCCCACGTGGTAGAGCACGGTGAAGAACGAGGAGATGAAGACGATCGTGGGCAGGGCGCGAAACGCGAATACGAGCCCGTTGTCGGCTCCGAAGACCGCGCCCATCGCCTCCTGATCGGCAAGCGCACCGAAGACGAACGTGGACCCGGCGTCGGTGAACTCGAGGAAGCGCCCCACGCCGCGGGCGATCGCCGCGAAGAACTCGTAGCCCGGTCGCCGGCCACCGACCTCGAGCTTCAGCACGAGCAGAGCGAACCCCACCTGCAGTCCCATGCCCCAGAGCACGGTGCGCCAGTTCACCCGACGCAGGTCGGGTGAGCAGGCCGCCACGATCGACACGAAACAGAGGGCGCCGGCCGCCGCTCGTCCCCGCAGGAACGTCTCGGGCAGGAGCCACGCCACGACGGCCAGCCCCAGCGCCACGCCCGCAGCCGACAGCCGCAGCGCGCGAGCCGACGGCCTAGCGAGGCCCGACGTGGCGGGGACGGCGGACTCGGTCAGTGCGACACCTGCAGAATGCGGGAGCGGGGCGCGATGGGCTCATCTGCGATCGCGACGGCCGACTCGCACAGCGACACGGCCGCGTCGAGCCCGCGGCGGGCGCGATGATGGAGCTCGACGAGCGGCTCACCGGCCTGCACGGCGTCCCCGGGTCGGGCCCGCACGAGGACACCGACGCCGTGATCCACCGCCTCGCCAGCCCGGGTGCGTCCGGCCCCCAGCGCGTGGGCCGCCCGTCCGATCGCGCCGGCACGCAGTGCGGCCAGGTAGCCGCTTCGAGGGGCACGGACGCAGGCGCGATCCGGGGCCGACGGCAGCCGCGTGGGGTCCTCCACCACACGCGGATCGCCCCCCTGCCGCTCCACCAGACGGGTGAAGCGCTCGAGGGCACGGCCCGAGTCGAGCGCGGCCGAGACGCGCGCGGCGGCCGCCGCCTCGTCGGTCTCGAGCCCCGCCAGGCGCACCATGCGCGCGGCCAGCGCGCACACGATCTCCAGGAGATCGGGGGCTCCGGCTCCCCTGAGCGTTTCCACGCATTCGGCCACCTCGAGGGCGTTGCCCACCGCCCGGCCGAGCGGCGCGTCCATGTCGGTGACCACGGCCTCGGTGGCGACGCCGGCGCGCCGGCCGAGGACGACCATGGTCGAGGCGAGCGCCTCGGCCTGCGGCCGCGTACGGAGGAACGCCCCGTCGCCGCACTTGACGTCGAGCACGAGGGCACGGCTGCCCTCCGCCAGCTTCTTGCTCATGATGGAGGCGGCGATGAGCGGCACGCTCTCGACCGTGGCCGTGACGTCGCGCAGCGCGTAGAGCCGCCTGTCGGCCGGCACCATGTCGGCCGTGGCACCCACGATGCTCGTGCCGACCTCACGAAGCACGGCCTTGAACTCGTCGACCGACAGATCCACCCGATATCCGGGGATCGACTCCAGCTTGTCGAGCGTGCCACCGGTATGGCCGAGCCCCCGTCCCGACATCTTCGGGACGAACACACCGCAGGCGGCAGCCAGCGGGGCCAGCACGATCGACACCTTGTCCCCGACTCCGCCAGTGCTGTGCTTGCCGACGGGCGTCCCGGGCAGATCGGAGAGATCCACCCGCGCGCCCGACCGCGTCATCGCATCGGTCAGCCACGCGGTCTCCTCGTCCGTCATGCCGCGCAGGACGATGGCCATCAGGAGCGCCGACGCCTGGGCGTCGCCGAAGGAGCCGTCGGTCACGCCGTCGATGAAGCCCTCGATCTCGGCACGCGAGAGCGGCTGCCCATCGCGCTTGCGGGCGATGATCTCGACGGGCTGCATCGGGCGCAGTATACGGGAGGTGGTGGCCTCCACATGCGCTCCATGCGCGTCTACCAGCCGGCATGGCCCACCGACCGGATCCTGTCCGCCTCGATTCCGGGGCGATCGCGGTCGTGCGCAGGCCGTACCCGCCGGACCCCCACCGACCGCAGGTGCGCGTCCTCATCGACGCCCGCGGACGGCGGCTGGACGCCCCCGCGGACGTGACCCTGTGGGCAACGGGGGGAAGGTCCACGCCTTCGGTCCAGGCCCCTCGATCCGGCCGAGTACGGCATCGATCCCCTGATACATCTGTAAAGATCCGGCCGCACCGGCCTCCGGTAGGATTGGTCCGAGATGTGCCGCGGGTTGCTGCTCGTCGCGACCGTGCTCGCCAGTGTCGTCACGCTGGGCGGCCAGAGCGTCCCCCGGCTGCTCGTCGTGGTGGTCGTCGATCAGCTCCGGGCCGACTATCTCACACGCTTCGACCGGCACTGGCGGGCCGGATTCCGGACGCTCCTCGACGAGGGCGCGGTCTACGAGAACACGGCCTTTCCGTATCTGAATACGGTCACCTGCGCCGGGCACGCGACGATCGCGACTGGCACGCTGCCGGCCACGCACGGCATGACGGGCAACGAGTGGTGGGACCGGGAGCGCGAGCGCGCAGTCACCTGCACGGCCGATCCGAACGCCACGAACATCGTCCACGCACCCCCGGACGCGGAGCCGGAGACCGAGGCGACCGGGGACGAGGCAGCGGCCGAGGCTCCCTGGGGCGACAGTGCGTGGCGGCTGCTGGTACCGACGCTGGCCGACGAGCTGCGCGCCCAGCGACCCGGCGCGCGCGTCGTCTCGCTGTCGATCAAGGCCCGCAGCGCGATCGCCATGGCCGGCCACGGCGGCCACGCCGTCCTGTGGCTCGACGACGACGCGCGAGCCTTCGTCACGTCGAGCGCGTACGCCGACGGCCCGCTCCAGGAAGCGCGCGCGTTCGCCGAGACACACCCGCTCACCGACGACGTCGACCGTGAATGGACCCTGCTGGCGCCGCCGGCGAGCTACCTGCAGCGCGACGCCGGGGTCGGCGAGCAGCCGCCACGCCCCTGGTCCGGACTGTTCCCGCACCGCGTCACCGATCGGGACGGCACCGACGAGCCGTTCGCCACGCTGTGGAAGACGACACCCTGGGCCGATGAGTATCTCGAACGGATGGCCGAGTCGCTGGCCGGGGCCTTCGGGCTCGGGCAACGAGACACGACGGACTTCCTCGCCATCGGCTTTTCGTCGCTCGACCTGGTCGGGCACGCCTTCGGACCCGAGAGCCGTGAGGTCGAGGACACGCTGAGGCGTCTCGACGTCACGCTCGGCCGCCTGATCACCTTCCTGGACGACCGGGTCGGGAGGGCCCGCTATCGCCTGGCACTGTCGGCCGACCACGGCGTGGCACCGATTGCGATGCCGCCGCTCGGCGGCACGATCGCCAACGAGGATGTGCGCGAGCGGATCGTGGAGGCGCTCGACCAGACGCTCGGGCCCCTCGACACGGGGTCGTACGTCGTCTCCGCCCGCGGGCCGGACTTCGTCCTGGCGCCAGGCCTGCCGGAGCGGCTCCGACGCGAGCCGGCGGCGCGGGAGGCGGTCGAGCGGGCGGTGCTCGACCTGCCGGGCGTCGGCAGGCTGTTCTGGGCCGACCAGCTGTCGGAGGCGAGCGCGGACCCGCTCCTCGAGCGCGCAGCTCGGAGCCACGTGGCCGGCCGCAGCGGAGACCTGATCGTCGTGCCGCGGGTGTACTGGTCCTTCGAGGGACGGTATTCCGAGGGTGGCGCGCACCACGGGACACCGCATGCCTACGACACCGAGGTCCCGCTGATCTTCCTGGGAGGCGGCATCGCGGCCGGACGCCACGGCACGCGCGCCACGCCAGCCGACGTCGCGCCGACGCTGGCGGGTCTCGCAGGCGTTCGCCTGACGCGCGCAGAGGGCACGGCGCTCCTGCCCTGACCTCGGCGGTCACGAGCGCTGCGGGTGACCGGCGGCGGGTCGACCCGGCCTCAGACCAGGCCGTTCTCGCGCGCGTACAGCGCCAGCTCGATGCGCCCGTTCACGTCGAGCTTCTCGTACACGTTGTGGACGTGCACCTTGACGGTGCCCTCACTGATCGCCAGGCGCTCGGCAATCGCGCGGTTGCGGTAGCCGTTGGCCACCAGCCGCACGATCTCGCGCTCGCGCGCGCTGAGCAGCCGCGCAGCCTGGCTCGACTTCTCCTCCCGCGACAGGAGCCGGCGCAACGCCCTGCCGCCGAGCCCATGCTCGAGCCATTGGCCGTTGCGGTGCACCTCTCGAATCGCGTCCACGAGCAGTTGCGGCGCCATGTCCTTGAGCACGACGCCCTGCGCACCGAGGCGGATCGCCTCGAGGAGCTGGTCGTCGTCGACGGCCGCCGTGAGCAGCACGATGCGCGTGTGGACCTCCTCGCCGGCAATCGCCCGCAGCAGTTCCAGGCCTCCTCCGCCGGGCATCAGCAGATCCAGGACGAGCACGTCTGGCGCCTGCGTGCGGATCGCGCGGTGGGCTTCGTCGGCATCACGACAACGCGCCACGACGTCGATGTCGGTCTCCAGCCGGAAGAGCTGCTCGAGCCCGTCGAGCACGATGGGGTGATCGTCGGCGATGGCAACGCGAATCACGTCAGGCGGCCCCTGGCAGCACGATGTACAGTTCCGCGCCCGCGTCGCTCGACTGCAGCGTCAGCGTCCCCTGCATGGCCTGGACGCGCTCCCGCAGCGTCCCCGCTCGACACGCCGCTGACGGCCGCCGTCGGCGCCTCGGTGGAGCTCGGCCGGGGCCTGTCGGCGATGGGTGGCATCAACAGGACGTTCAGCGGGCGCGACGACGCGCAAGGCGTCGGCGCGATCGTCCGGCTCGGGTACCGCCCGGGCCCGCGGCGCCCGGCCGCCACCGCGAGCACGGCGCCCGCCGCGCCCGGCAGTTCACCTTCGACGACGTGTACTTCGACTTCGACCGCTACACGCTGCGGCCGTCGATTCTCCCGCTGCTCGACGGCGTGGTGGCCGAGCTCCGGCGCGACCCCTCGATCCGGCTCTCGATCGAGGGCTACACCTGCGACATCGGCACGGCGGAGTACAACCTCGCGCTGAGCGAGCGGCGGGCCAGCGCCGTGCGCGACTACCTCGTCGCACGTGGCGTGTCGGCCGACCGCCTGCGGACGGTGGGCTACGGCGAGGAACGGTTCGCCGGCGAGACGTCGGAAGCCGTGCGTGAAAGGAACCGCCGTGCGGCCATGACCGTCAACGTCGTGCGCTGAATCGCCGATGCTGGGCTGGCGGCCACGCCCGGCCGCCAGGCGATGGGCGAGCCCGGCCACGCGACACGCGTCCGGGCTCGCCGTCGCGCACCGACCGTGCGTCTCCTCACGGTCGGCGCGCGCGGCGCGGACAACGGGCCGAGCGGAGTTCCCGTACGAGGTCAGCCCCGAACCGGGAGGCGCCTGGAACCGTGCTACCCTCGTGACGCATGTCACGGCCTGTCTCTCTCGCCTGCGCCACGATGCTGATCGGCGCGCTTTGCGCCGCGCCGGCCGACGCCCAGGCGCCGGAGGCCGAGCTCTTCGCGCTCGGCGTCGACATGGGCGCGCAGTTTCCCGACACGGCGTTCGAGAAGACGCTGACGCTCGATGCGATCGGCGAGTACTACCTGACGCCGCGGGTCAGCGTCCGCGGGCTGTTCGGCTGGGCCAGCCCCGGATTCGAGAACAGGACGGAGGACCACTTCCGCCAGTTCATGCTCCTCTTCAACGGGGTGTACAACTGGGACGTCGGCACCCCGGTCTTCCCCTACGTGACCGCGGGCGCCGGCGCCTACTTCGTGCGCGAGCTGCTGGACGGGCTGAACGACCCCGATTCCGAGGCGCGCGGCGGCATCAACTTCGGCGGCGGTGCGGAGCTGTTCGTGGGCGATCTGGCCAGCGTGAAAACGGAAGTCCGCTGGGACGTCGTGAGCCACCCGACCGGACTGCCAGACGCGTCGAGCTTCTCCCTCACGTTCGGCTACAAGCGCTACTTCTAACCGGCAACTGCGCGCGCCGATGGCGGCAGGAGCACGGCTTCCCGGCCCCTGAGCCGATTCCGGGCAGTTCCGCACATTCCCTCGTGGAGGACGCCGTGCGCAGGCTTGCCATCGTCACCGTCGTGGTCGTCAACGGCGCCAGGGGGCTTTCCGCGGAAGAGGCCCAGCTCCAGAAGCACACGCTCGAGAGCTGGAACCGCTACGTCGCCCTGCATGACGCCGAGCTGGCCCGCGATCGGGCCGCAGACACCCCCTTCCTCTGGCTCGACCGACAGCCGCCGGACGACCGCCGCCGCATGCGGGAGAGGCTGCAGGCGGGCGAGGTCGTCGTCGAGCGGCGCGAGCTCCGCGATGCCGCCGGGGACATCATCGACGTCGACGACGGCCGGATCCACCACTGGATCGGCGTCGTGCTGATCCCCGGGGCGACGATCGACGAGGTTCTGCGGTTCGTGCAGGACTACGACCGGTATCCGGACCGCTTCGCTCCGATGATCCAGCGCGCCGACGTCCTCGCCCGGGACGGCGCCCGCTGGACGGTGGCCATGCGGAACCGAACCAGGAAGGTGATCACGGTCGTAATCGACGCCGACTACGTGGTGGACTTCAGACGGCTCGCGCCGACGAGGCTCGAGACCGTGAACGTGGCCACCAACGTCTTCCACGTGCACGACGCCGGGACGCCGGACGAGCGCCGGCAACCCGGCGACGAAGCTGACGGCTACCTGTGGCGGTTCCGGATGATCTGCCGCTTCGAGCAGCGTGCCGAGGGGACGTACGAGGAGTGCGAATCGGCGTCGCTCACCCGCGGCGTCCCCTGGCTGCTCCGGCCGATCGTCAGTCCCTTCGTCGACAGCGTGCCCCGCGAGACGATCGCCTTCACGCTCGGCGTGATCCGGGACGGCGCCGGCCGGCCCTGACCCCAGTCGGCGTACAATCGCCCCGAGGAGTTCACCCATGCGCCGGCTCGTGCTGGGCACGATCGTCGTCTGCCTCGCCGGCCTGCCGATACCCGGCTGGCCCGGGTCGCCGTACGCGCAGGTCGCCCCGTCCGGGTCGGGCGCGCGCGTCCCGGGAGTCCTGCCGGACGCCGCCACCACCGGGGCAGACGAGGACGAGGGCGCGCGGATCGAAGGGCGGGTGCTGGCCGCCGACTCCGGGCGCCCCCTTCGCCGGGCGCAGGTCCGTCTGGCGGCGGCCGACAGCCGGGAGCAGCGCATCTCGTCGACCGACGACGAGGGGCGCTTCGCCTTCGGCAGCCTGCCGGCCGGGCGCTACTCGCTGCGCGCGGCCAAGGCCGGCTACGTTGCGCTCGCATACGGCCAGCGGCACGGGCGGGAGAGCGGTCGGCTCATCACGCTGAGGGACGGCCAGCGCCGCGAGGACACGAACCTCAGCCTCCCGGCGGGGAGCGTGATCACCGTGCGGGTCACGGATCGATTCGGCGAACCGTTCGCGGGCGCGAGCGTCCAGATCCAGCAGTTCGGCTACACACCGGACGGCGTGCGCACGCTGGTGTCGGCCGACACGGTCTGGAACAGGGGGGCCGTGACCGACGACCGCGGCGAGACCCGCATCTACGGCCTGATGCCAGGCGACTACGTCCTCAGCGCCGCCCCGCCGCAGTCGATCGCACAGCGCGACGCGCTGGACGGGCCGAGCGACGTGCTCGAGCGGTACGCACCGACCTTCTACCCCGGCACGATCGCGGCCAGCAGCGCGATACCCGTCTCGGTGGGCGTCGGCCAGGAAGCCTGGGCGCAGATCCCCATGGTGTCCACGCGCCTGGCCCGTGTCAGCGGGACCGTCGTCGACTCGTCGGGGCGGCCGGCGGCCGGCGCCTCGATCAGGCTGGCATCGCAGGCAGCCGGCGGCCGGTTCCTGGTGGCCCGCCGGGACGGCCGAGGCCAGACGTCGACCGCCCGGGACGGCACGTTCGTCATCGAGGGCGTGCCGCCCGGCGATCACGTGCTGACGATCACCAGTGGAGGCCGTGGGGGACGTGGCGGCCGCGAGGGACGCGGCGGCCGCGGCCCGGGCGGTTCCGAGCTGGCCACCGTGCCCGTCACCGTGTCGGGGGCCGACGTGGAAGACCTGTACGTCGTCACCGGACCTGGCGTGACGATGTCGGGTCGGATCCGCACCAGGGGCACCGGGCAGTTCGAGCCCGGGAGCGGAGGGCTGCGCATCCGGCTGAGCCAGGTCGGCGGATCCGGGGCCGGGATTCCGGGCGCGGCGCAGTCACGGACCTCGGGCGTCGAGGAGGACGGCACGTTCTCGCTGGATCGCCTCAGCGGCCAGGTCCTGTTCGACGTGACGGCACCCGAGGGCTGGGCCCTGAGCTCGATCACCATTGGTGGGCGCGACGTCACCGACGATGTCGTCGATCTGACGGGCCTGACAACGGTGTCCGACGTCGTGGTGACGATCACCGATACGGTCACGCAGGTCACCGGGCGGGTTGGCGACGGGAGCGGCCTGCCGGCGCAGGACGGCGTCGTCGTGATTCAGCCGTCCGAGCGACTCGACCCGGTTGCCGCCGCGCGCCGGGTACGGACGATCCGTCTCGACGAACACGGGCAGTTCGAGGCGACGGGCCTGCGGCCGGGTCGGTATATCGCCACGGCCGTCGAGACCCTGGAGAGTGGAGCCGAGAACTCGCCCGAGGTCAGGGACCGGTTGCGACGGCTGGGAGAGGCGTTCACGCTGAGCGAAGGGGGGAGCGCCGCCCTCGCCCTGGAGATCGAGCCGGAGCCATGACCTGGATCTCTCGCGTCACCACGTGCGTCGTGGCGGGATTGGTGCTGACGGCCGGCACCGTCGGCGTCGGTCAGGTCCGCGTCGAGACGAGCGGGGCGGTTTTCAGCCCCGAGGGCGAGCTGCTGGAGGAGCTGACCGAGCCGATCCTGAGCCCGGACGGACAGGCGGTCGTCTTCAGCGTCCAGGCAGACCCGCAGCGTGGCCGCCTCGAGCCCCAGGGCACGGCGGTGCTGGGCGGCCGTGTCGTGGCGGCCGGGACCGGTGCGCCAATCCGCGAGGCCGAAGTGAGCCTGGAGGCCGCAGATCGCCGCGTTCGCCGCAGCACGCTGACCGACGCCGACGGTCGGTACGCCTTCGAGCGGCTGCCCGGCGGCGAATACACGGTCCGTGTCGAGAAGCCGGGCTACATCCGGCTGGCCTACGGCCAGCGTGATGCCTTCGGGCGGGGCACGCCGGTGGTCCTGGCCGCCGGTGCGCGGGCCGACAGCGTGAACTTCGCCGTCCCGCGTGGCTCGGTGATCACGGTCCGCGTGACCGACGACGGCGGCGAACCGGTGGCCGGCGCGGTGGTACGCGTGCAGCAGTTCGAGTACCGCCCGGACGGCCAGCGTCAACTGACGGGCGTGCAGCCCGGGTCCATGTTCGGCGCCACGAACGACCGTGGCGAGTTCAGGGCGTACGGGCTGATGCCCGGGGAGTACGTGGTCGGCGCCAGGCTCGGCGCCGACGAGGCGCCGCCTGCAAACGGGATCGTCCCCACCGAGGACGGCTCCGCTCCCGGCGCCGGCAACAGGCTGGCGCCCACTTACTATCCAGGCACGATCAACCTCGAGCGAGCCACGCCGATCTCGGTCGGCGTGGGTGAGGAAACGGTGGTCGCGCTGGCGATGGTGGCGGCCCGGCTGGGTCTCATCGCCGGCACCGTGGTCGACTCGCATGGCCAGCCGGCGGCGGGAGCGCAGCTTCGTGTCGTCACCCACCTGGCAACGACCGTGCTGCCCAACCCCAATGCCGGACGCGTGGCCAACGACGGGACCTTCTCGATCGCGGGTCTGCCGCCCGGCGAGCACGTGCTGACGGTACGTACGGCGGCCGGCAGGCGCGGGCAGCCACTCAGAATCGTGGAACAGCGCGAGGCCCTCCGTGCCGACGCAGACGGACAGCTCGTGCTGAGCGCTCCGGTCCAGATGTTCACATTCCCAGGCGACGGCGACCGCGAGCGCGAGTTCGCATCGGTGCCGGTGGTCGTGTCCGGTGACGACGTGACGGGCCTGTACATCGTGACGCAACCGGGCATCGACGTCTCGGGCACCGTCGTCGTCCCGGCGGGCGCAACCCGGCCCCCACGGGTGCGCGTCCGCGCGGAGGCACTGGGCGATACGGGCAGCGGCGCCACCGGCCGTCCCCTCGAGGACGCGGCGTTCGAGCTGACCGGCCTCGCCGGTCGCGTATTCGTGGATGCCATCCTGCCGAACGGATGGGCCGTGGCCTCGGTGACGCTCGGCGGACGCGACATCACGGACGAGCCGCTCGATCTGACCGGACGGACGTCGCTGTCGGGGATCGTCGTCGCGCTCACGAACGACCCCGCTCGGATCTCCGGACGGGTCACCGACGACGCGGGACAGCCGCTTCGGGACTACGTGGTCGTCGTGCAGCCCGCGGAACTGCTGGGCAGTCCCGAGGCGACCAACAGACGCGTCCGCGCCGTACGGCCCGGCGGCCAGGGACGTTTCGAGACGAGCGGCCTGCGACCGGGCCGCTACCTCGCCACCGCAATCCCGGCGCTCCAGGAGGGACGGGAGTACTCCCCCGAGCTCCGGGAGCGGCTGCGACCGACCGCGCGCGAGCTCGTCATCGGCCCCGGTGACGATCGCCGGCTGGATCTCCCGATCACACGCGGTCTCTGAAGTCACGCCGGCCGGCGCGAGCCGCCGTGCGCGGCGGCGGCGTGCAGCCGCCTGCAGTCGTGCACACGTCACCCTTCTGGCACGCGACGTCCCCTTCTCGCGCCCCGTCGATCTCAAAAACGTGTGTGGCGTGTCCTGTTCCGGATCACGCGCGTCCGCGAGGCCACGCACAAACCTGTAAGGAGCCGGCGCTAAGCCACATGGGGTCAACGAAGTAGGCCGGGTCGACCGAGCGGGCTCCGCGGCATGGCAGACCCGTTGCACAAGCCATGGCCAGTGAGACAAGAACTTCGCTCGGCAGCCGGCTTCTCGTTCGTCGACCTGGTCGTCGTGATGGCGATGATGGGCACGCTCGCCGCCATCGCGATTCCGGCAATCCACAACATGAGCGACGCCATCGCACTCGGCGAGGCGCAGCGGATGATTCGGTCGGAGCTGCAGCAGGCGCGCCTGAAGGCGGTCTCCTCGAACCGGATCATGCGCGTTCGATTCGACTGCCTCGGCCCCAACGAGTTCCGGATGGTCGAGCTCATCGGGACCCCGTCGGCCCCGGCCCCGCAGGACGCGGCATCGAACCGCTGCAGCGACACGGCGTACCCGTACCCGGCGGCCGACCACAACCCGGTCACCGTGCCGAACCAGGACGGACCGGTGAAGCGGTTCGATCCGGTCGTGTCGTTCGGTGCGACCCAGACCATCGAGTTCAGGCCCACGGGCACCGCCCACTCCGTCAACACCGATGGCACGTCCGGCCCGCCCCTGGCGGGGACCGGCGCCGCCATCACGGTCACCAAGGGAGCCGTCGTCAAGACGGTGACGGTCAATGCAGTTGGACGCGTCCAGAACCAGTAGCCGCGCCGCCCGACGTCGACGGGACGAGACCGGCGCCACACTCGTCGAGGTGATGATCGCCACGGTGATCCTGGCGACCGGCGTGCTGACGATGGCGCAGCTCTTCGGCGCCGCGACCGCCAGCAACAACGCGGCGCAGGCGAATACGTTCGCCACGGTGCTCGCCGAACAGAAGCTCGAGCAGCTCCGGTCGCTCACATGGGGCTTCGACACGCAGGGGCTGCCGATCAGCGACTTCACCACCGACACGACGGTGACGCCCGAGACGCCGACCGGCGGCACGGGGCTGACGCCCTCGCCCGGCAGCGCCCTGCAGAGCAACGTGGTCGGCTTCGTGGACCACCTCGGCGCCACCGGGCAGATCGTGGGCAACCAGGCCGTGCCACCGAACACGGCGGTCTACACGCGCCGGTGGTCCGTCGAGCCGCTGCCGACCAACCCCAACAACACGCTCATCCTGCAGGTGCTCGTGACCCGGAACCGCGTGCGCGGGCAGGCCGAGCAGGGCAACGTCGGCCGGCTGCCCGACGAGGCGCGGGTGATCACCGTGAAGACGAGGAAGACCCAATGAGTGCCACCCGTTTCGAGCAGCGGCGCATCCACGGCGAGGCCGGCTTCACGATCGTCGAGCTGCTCGTCGCGTCGCTCATCATGATCGCCATCACCGGCGCGATCTTCTCGCTGATGAACCCGGCGAGGGGCGCTTTCGCGGTCCAGCCGCAGGTCTCGGACGTGCAGCAGCGCCTGCGCGTCGGGATCGACACCATTCAGAAGGATCTCGTCATGGCCGGCGCCGGCACCTACGCAGGGCCGATTGCCGGGTCGCTCAACAACTTCATGGCGCCCGTCATGCCCTACAAGGCGTTCGGAGACGCACCGCTCAGCAGTGGTCCCGGCACCGGCTCGATCAGCGTGAACCCGTCCGACCCCGAACTGGGCATCTACTTCCGTGACGACGCCATCAGCCTGATGTACGTCCCGCCGACGCCGTCGCAGACGACCATCGCGTCCCCCATGCCGCAGCCGTCGGCCGAGCTGAAGGTGAATCCGCAGCCGAACTGCCCCCCGGCGCCACAGGCTCAGCTCTGCGGCTTCGACGTCGGCGACCGCCTGATCATCTACGACCAGACGGGCAACTGGGACGTCTTCAACGTGACCGAGGTGCAGGACGCGGCCGCGCACCTGCAGCACCGGCGGCAGACCTTCTCGGCCGCCTACGCGATCGGCGCCAACGTGACCGCGATCCGGACGGCGTCCTACTACCACTACGAGGACCCGGCGAACGAGGTCTACCAGTTGCGCTACTTCGACGGCTGGGACACGGATCTGCCGGTCGTCGACAACGTCGTCGACCTGAAGTTCCAGTACTTCGGCAATCCGCTGCCCCCGATGCGGACGAACATCCCGCTCGCCGATCCCGCCGGCCCCTGGACGACCTACGGCCCGAAGCCGCCCGAGGTCGGGGCGACCTACGCCGGCTGGCCCGCGGGCGAGAACTGCACCTTCCAGGTCGTCGGCGGCCAGCAGGTGCCACGGCTCGCGGTGATCGGCGCCGGCGGCATCGGCCAGGTCGAGATCACGCCGGCCATGCTCGGCGACGGACCGTGGTGCCCCGAGCCGGGCAAGGTCAGCCGTTTCGACGCCGACCTGCTGCGCGTGCAGCGCGTGCGGGTGACGATTCGCGTCCAGGCCGCCGATCCCTCGATGCGCGGACCGGCCGGCGTGCTGTTCGCCAAGGGCGGGACGGCGACCGACGGCAAGCGCTTCGTGCCGGATCAGGAAATCAGCTTCGACATCTCGCCGCGCAACATGAACCTTGGACGCTGACATGGACACCCGAGACATCCGTCGACCGCTGTCGGAGCGCCTGGAGGGCGAGCAGGGCGTGGCGCTCATCATCGCGCTGCTCTCGATGCTCCTTCTCACGGCGCTCGGCATGGCGCTGACGCTCACGACGACGACCGAGCACAAGATCTCCACCAACTATCGGGACGGCGTCGAGGCGATGTACGCCGCCGACGCGGCGGTCGAGCGCGTGATGCAGGACGTCCTGACGATTCCCGACTGGAACGACATCATCAACGGGAACGTCACGTCGTCATTCGTCGACGGAGTGCCCGGCACGCGGACGTTTCCCGACGGGTCGTACGTCGATCTGCTCCAGGCCACCTCCATGGCCAACTGCGGCCAGACGTCCGCCTGCGGCGCGGCGGCGCTGGACACGTACACGCCCGAGCGCCCGTGGGGCCAGAACAACCCGCGGTGGACGCTCTTCGCCTACGGGCCCCTCGAGGACATCGTGCCGACCTCCACGATCAACTCGCACATGTACGTCGTGGTGTGGATGGCGGACGACCCGTCCGAGAACGACAACGACCCCCTGGTGGACGGCGACACGAGCAGCGGGCCCAACCCCGGGGGCGGCGTGCTCTCGATGATGGCCCACGCCTACGGTCCCGGCGGCGTACGCCGCGTGGTCGAGGCGACCATCGCGCGCACCGACAGCACGGAAATCGAGCGCGGCTACACGGGTCAGCGCGGGCAGGACGAGCAGAACCGGCGTGCCCGGAAGGCCGCCGTGCAGTCGCCCGGCAAGGAGCTGACGCGCAGCCAGTTGACGCTCTAGGCGCGAGCACAGACCCATGCAGACTTCACTTCATCGACGAATCGTTCTCGGAGCGGCGCTGACGGCGGCGCTGGCGGCTCCCCAGCAGGCCGCCGCCCAGCTCGATCAGCTGCTCTACCTGAAGCGGTCCGGGCCGAACGTCCTGATCGCGGTGGACACGTCCGAGCGGATGCAGCTCGACACCAACGGCAACTACCTGGACAACAACCCGTACGTCAAGCTGGGCGGTCCGGACAAGTCGTGGGAGGACGCGCTCGGCATCGACGCGACCAACACCAGCAAGTTCTATCGACGGAAGTACGTCGGCCTCGCCCACACGGACCCGGGCTCGGGCGCGTTCGAACAATTCAATGCCGACCACATCGAGATCGTGGGCGACCGGGAGGTCGGCTACGCGACGTTCGACGAGGCCACGCGGATCGCCATCGCCAGGCGCGCGCTCACCACAGCGTTGACCGCCAACACCAGCGTGGCACGGTACGGGCTGTTCCGCACGCGCCAGCAGTTTCCCCGGTACGAGACGCCGCCCGGCCCCAACGCGGCCTCGTGGCTCGTCAACGAGGAACCGGTCAGGGTCCTCAACGGCGCCTATCCGTTGCAGCAGATCGAGGGTGACAGCCTGCCGGGCGAATGGAAGATCACCCGGCCGCGCGTCGACATGCCCAACGGCAGCCTGGGCGGCCCGGTCGGTCCGCTCGTGGCGGCCGACGCCGCCGGCGCCAACGCGTCCGTGCTGAACGTGCTGAGTCTGTCGACGGGCGCCGCCAGCTCGCTCATTCCGGCGGGTCGTGACTCCATGGCGGGCCTCGATTCGCCGGTCGACGGCATGCTTCAGGAT
>Ga0299906_10000895_pt1 | contig 26068 bp, 16 predicted proteins | sample RVTome_14_FD_200259 | JGI IMG/M metagenome (GOLD analysis project Ga0299906, IMG submission 200259) | Soil microbial communities from uranium-contaminated site in the Upper Colorado River Basin, Wyoming, United States - RVT145D125 (version 2) ...
AACTACTGCGTGCATCGAGTCGAGGTCGGGCTCGAGCCCGCATGCGTCGTCGTATGCCCTGAGCAGGCGATCATCGCAGGCGACCTCGACGACCCTGCGAGCCGCATCGCCGGCATCGTGGCGACCCAGCAGACCTCCCAGCGCTCCGTCGAGCAGGGGACGCGTCCCAACCTGTGGTACCTGGGCGCCGAGGCATCCAACCTCGATCCGCTCGGCGCCGTCGATCCGGGGGACGGAGGACTGTGGCGCGATCCGGAGCCGTCCTACCTCGGCGTCGATCTGTCCCCGGACGCCGCCGCAGCCGGGCCGGGAGTCGTCTACGAGCACGGCGGTCTCGCCCGGGTCGTGTACACGACCGATCACCCGATGCCCTGGGGCTGGCGGGTCTCTTCGTACTTCCTCACCAAGGGCATCGCCGCCGGCCTCGCCATCGCAACTGCCGTCGCCCTGCTGGGCGGGGCAGGCACGTCTTCCTCACTGGCGCGCCACGGCATCCCGGCCGTCGCGGCGGTCTTCCTCGCTGCCACGGGGGCCCTCCTCGTCGCCGATTTGAAACGGCCGGAGCGGTTCGTATACCTCCTCACCAAGGGGCGATGGGGATCGTGGCTCGTGAAGGGAGCGTGGATCCTCGCCGGATACGGGCTGCTCCTCGTCGTGTGGCTGGTTCTCGGTGTCGTCGGATCCGAGGTCGGCGTGGCCGTCGTCGCCTGGTTGGCAGCGGTGATCGGCCTGGCGGTCGCCGGGTACACCGCCTTCCTCTTCGGGCAGGCCGAGGGGCGCGACCTGTGGCAGAGTCCGAGGCTGCTGTGGCACATGGTGGCGGCCGCAGTGGCCGTCGGAGGCGGTGCCGGGCTCGTGGCGACGCTCGGATTCGACGCCGAGGGCTTCGAGGGCCCGTTCGCCCTGTGCCTCGTCGCCGGTTGCGGGGCCGTTGGCGTGGTTGCCCTCACGGACCTGGCGGCCCGGCATCCGACGAGGAACGCCGCCGAGGCGGCGCATCATCTCATGGAGGGGAGGTACGCCTTGGAGTGGTGGCTCGGCTGGATGGTGCTCGGCGCCGCCGTCCCGATCGTGCTCGGGATCGTCACGCTCGCAGGGGGGTCAGCCGTCTACGGTGCGATCGGTGGCGCCGCAGCCGCCGCCGGCGTGTGGTGCGCCGACGACGCCTTCGTGAGGGCCGGCCAGAGCGTTCCGCTGTCGTGAGCACCCGAGACGACATCCCGCGCCTCGTCCCGGGAACGGGGCTCACCAGCTATCCGCCGCCCGAGCTGTGGGACGACTGGGAGGAGTACGACGCGCAAGCCTGGCCGGAACGCAAGAAGAACCGATTCCGGCTCGTGCCGACGACCTGTTTCAACTGCGAGTCTGCCTGCGGGCTCCTGGCCTACGTCGACAAGGAGACGGGCGAGGTTCGCCGATTCGAGGGCAATCCCGCCCACCCGGGGTCGCGGGGCCGCAACTGTGCCAAGGGCCCGGCAACCCTCAACCAGATGTACGACCCCGAGCGGATCCTGCACCCGATGCGCCGCGTCGGCGCCAGGGGAGCCGGCGGCTGGGAAAGGGTGTCGTGGGACGAGGCGCTCGACGACATCGCGTCGAGGATCCGGGCCGCCATCGAGGAGGGACGGCACGACGAGATCATGTACCACGTCGGCCGGCCGGGCGAGGACGGGTTCATGGAGCGCACTCTGAAGGCTTGGGGCGTCGACGGCCACAACTCGCACACGAACATCTGCTCCTCGAGCGCCCGGGTCGGCTACGCGATGTGGATGGGCAGCGATCGCCCGTCCGCCGATTTCGCCAACGCCCGCTTCATCCTCCTGCTGTCCGCCCACCTCGAGACCGGCCACTACTTCAACCCGCACGCCCAACGCATCATGGAGGGAAAGCAGGCGGGAGCGCAGCTCGCCACGATCGACCCGCGGCTGTCGAACACCGCTGCCATGTCCGACTACTGGCTGTCGCCGTGGCCGGGCACCGAGGCGGCGATCTTGCTGGCCATCGCCGGCCGGCTACTCGAGTGGGATGCTGTCGACCACGAGTTCATGCGGCGCTGGGTCGACTGGGAGGGAGCCCTCGAGAGCCTCGCCCCGGAGGGACCGCGCACCTACGAGGCGTTCGTCGGGCTGCTGGCGGAGACATACGCCGCCTACACCCTCGAGTTCGCAGCCGAAGAGGCGGGCGTGCCTGCCTCCCGGATCGAGGCGATCGCCCGCGGTATCGCCGACGCCGGCCCACGGTTCTCTTCGCACACCTGGAGAGCCGCCGGGTCCGGCAACCTCGGGGGCTGGCAGGTGGCTCGCTGCTTGTTCTTCCTCCACGTGCTCACGGGGTCGGTCGGCACGCCGGGGGGAGTCTCGCCAAATACGTGGGACAAGCTGAGCCCGGCCCATTGGAACATGCCCCCGCCGCACTCCAGGTGGAACGAGCTGCTGTGGCCTGCCGAGTATCCGCTCGCCCACCATGAGCTGTCGATGCTCCTCCCGCACTTCCTCGCCGAGGGGCGCGGCCGCCTCGACGTGTACTTCACGAGGGTGTACAACCCGGTCTGGACGAACCCGGACGGGTTCTCGTGGCTCGAGATGCTCACGGACGAGACCAAGGTGGGGCTCCACGTCGCGCTCACCCCCACCTGGTCGGAGACGGCATGGTTCGCCGACTACGTGCTGCCGATGGGGTTCGGATCCGAGCGCCACGACACGCACAGCTATGAGACGCACGCCGGCCAATGGATCGGGTTCCGCCAGCCGGTCTTGCGAGTCGCCGCTGAGCGAGCAGGGAGGCGCATCGAGCGCACCTACGAAGCGAACCCTGGAGAGGTATGGGAGGAGACCGAATTCTGGATCGACCTCTCCTGGAAGATCGACGAGGACGGCGCCCTCGGCATCCGCAAGTGGTTCGAGTCGCCGCGCGATCCGAGCCGACCCGTCTCCGTGGACGAGTACTACGGCTGGATGTTCGAGCACTCCGTCCCCGGGCTCCCGGAACGCGCAGGGTCCGAAGGGCTGACGCCGCTCGGGTTCATGCGCAAGTACGGCGCCTTCGAGGTGTCATCCGACGTGTATCTGGTGAACGAACGGCCCGACGAGTCCGGGGTGAGCGTGGACGGCGTGAGGCGCAAAGGCTTCGGGACACCATCCGGGAAGCTCGAGTGGTACTCGGAAACGATGGCCGCCTGGGGGTGGGACGAGGAGGCGATCCCCACCTACCTGCCAAGCCACGTCGACCGGCGCCACCTCGACCTGGCGGGCAACGAGCGGATCCTGCTGCCCATCTTCCGGCTGCCGACGCTGATCCACACCCGATCGGGCAACGCCAAGTATCTGTACGAGATCTCGCACGGCCACCCGCTCTGGGTCAACCCATACGACGGTGACGAGCTCGGCCTCGAAACGGCCGACCTCGTCCGCATCACGACGGACATCGGCTACTTCGTCATGCGGGTGTGGCGCACGGAGGGGATCCGACCGGGCGTGGTCGCCGCATCGCACCACATGGGACGCTGGCGCCTCGACGAGGAGCGCGGCGGGGAACGGTGGTCGACGGCGCTCGTCGACATCGAGCGCAAGGAGGACGGATGGATGCTCAGGCAGAAGTCGGGGATCGAGCCGTGGAAGTCGGACGACCCGGACACGGAGCGGGTGTGGTGGCGCGACGCCGGGGTCCACCAGAACCTCGCTTTCCCGGTCCATCCAGACCCGGTCTCCGGCATGCACGCCTGGCATCAACGAGTCCGCCTCGGCCCCGCCGCTCCCGAGGACCGCTACGGCGACATCTTCGTGGACACCGCCAGGTCGCGTGACGTCTACCGGGAGTGGCTCGCCATGACCAGACCTGGTCCGGGGCCGGGAGGTATGCGCAGACCCGAGTGGCTGGCGAGACCCGTGAGGCCGACGCCCGATGCCTACCGAGTCTGAGGAGGCGGCGCGGCTCGAGGCCGACCGCTGGATGGCGATCGCCCGCAACCGGGTAGCCGGCCCCCTCGGTGGTCAGGCAGCCGACCCGACCGAGCAGGAGGTGATCCCCGAGGTCGATCCGCTGGCCGATCTGTCGAGACGCGCCCGCCAGTGGTCGTACCTGATCGCCGACGCGGGGCTCGCCGACCTGTGTCGATTCGCGGCGGGCCTCGCCGCGGCCGAGGCGGTCGCCTGGGCGGAGGGGGACGGGCCGACGGCGACCAAGGCTTACTCGGACCGCCGCTTCCTCGCGGCGGACAGGATCGTCCCATGGGCCGTGCCGTGGCTCGATGCCGCCGCCCGGTCGTCGGCCGACCCCCGGATCGATGCGGACAAAGCCGCCCTGCTCGCCATCGGAGATCGGCTGCGTGTCGCCCCGGCCCTCGGAGCTTGGGGGGTCGCCGGCGACGACGGCTATGGGCCCACTGGGCAACCCGGTGATCTGGTGAGCCGGCTCCGCTCGCTGTGGGGAGGGCTGGTGATCCCGGCGAGCGAAGCGGCCGAGCTCGCCGGCGGCTCGGCCGATCCTCATGCCGCCCTGGCAGGGGATGGTCCGCTCGTCGCTCGCCTCTACGAGGACGCCGCCCGACGTTGGGAGGGCCTCGCCGGTCTTCACGCCGGCTCGGCTGGGTGCTGGCTCGACCTTGCCGCCAGGGCGCGCCTCACCGTGAGGGTCGCCAACGGCTGATCGGCCACAACTCAGGCCGGCTGCACTCCGATCTCGGTCGCCTTGATGGCGACCCACACCGCAGACCCGACCGTGAGGCCCATGCGGGTCATCGAGCCCTCAGTGATCTCGGCAGTGAGAGGGTGAGGCGTGCCGAGCTGGACCCGGACCCGGTCTCCGATCGGCTCGATCCACACGATCGACGTCTGCCATGCGTTCCTGGGACTTCCGGAAGGGGGCTCGACGTGCAACGAGATGGCCCTCGGGTGGATCGTCAGCAGAACGCGCCCGCCCACGCCCGTCTCGGCGATCTGCATCGGCGGTCCGGACTCCATCACCACGTCGCCGCGTGTGGCGGTCCCTGCCAGCAGGTTCACCCCGGCCAAGTCGGCGGCGTACGCCGAGCGTGGATGACGGCGCAGGTCGTCGGCCCGTCCCACCTGGACGACGCCTCCTGCTTCGATGATGGCGATCGTGTCTGCGAGCAGGAAGGCATCCGTCGGATCGTGGGTGATCAAGATCCGGGGGCCTGCGAACCCGGCGAGATGGTCGGCGAGCTCTCGCCGCAGTGCGGCCTTGATGGCGACGTCGAGCGCCGCCAATGGCTCGTCGAGGAGGAGGAGCGAGGGTTCGCTCGCCAGCGCCCTGGCGAGTGCGACGCGCTGCGACTCACCGCCGGACAGCCGGCCGGGCTTGCGGTCGGCGAGATCCTCGAGCCTGAGCCGCTGCAGCCACGCCGCCGTTCGCTCCGCCGCGTCCGGTGCCCGGCGGTTCCCGCTGGTGATGGCGAATCCCACGTTTGCGGCAACGGTCAGGTGTGGGAACAGGGCGTAGTCCTGGAAGACGACACCGATGCGGCGACGGTCCGGCGGCACGAACACCCCGAGACCGGGGTCGTCGAGGATGTTCCCTTCGAGCTCGATGTGTCCCTCGTCGATCGCAGCCAAGCCTGCGAGCGCCAGCACGGTGCTCGTCTTCCCGGACCCGTTCGGCCCGAGCAGAGCGAGCGTCTCGCCGGCGGCCACCACGAGAGAGACGTCGAGATCGAACGCCCCCCTCGAGAGCTTGAGCCGCGCATCGAGCCCGCTCACCGTGCCGGCCACCAGCGGTCGCGCAGGACCAGCAGGATCGCCAGCGAGACGGCGACGAGCACCAGGCTGAGGGCGATGGCGGTGTCTCGCTCACTCTCGAGGGCCACGAAGACCGCCAGCGGCATAGTCTGGGTCCTGCCCTGGAGGTTGCCTGCGAAGGTGATCGTCGCTCCGAACTCTCCGAGGGCCCTCGCCCATGCGATGACGACCCCGACCGCCAGCGACGGGCCGAGCAACGGGAGGGTCACGCGGCGGAACACGGTCCACCTCGAGGCGCCGAGGGTCGCGGCGGCCGCCTCGAAACGCGGATCGAGGGACCGCAGCGCTCCTTCGACGGTGAGGACCAGGAAAGGGGTCGCCACGAAGGTCGCCGCGAGTACGGCCCCTCCGATCGAGAATGGGAGGAGGATGCCCGTCGCCTCGAAGAGGGCCTCCCCGAAGAAGCCGCGACGCCCGAAGGCGAACAGTAGGGCGGCGCCGCCGACGACGGGAGGGAGCACCATCGGGAGCACGACGAGCCCGCGGAGCAACGATCTGCCCCGAAACTCGAGACGCGCCAAGACCCAGGCGATGGGAACACCGAGCAGGACGGCGAGCACGGCGGCGGCCGTCGAGGTGATCATCGAGAGTCGCAGCGCATCGAGCACCACCTGTTGGGAGAGTATGGAGCCGAGCCCGCTCCACGGGGTTCTCGCCAGCAGCCCGACGAGGGGAAGGACGAAGAGGGCGGTGCCGATGATCGCCAGGGCGAGCAACGGCCACGGGGCTTTCAGAGGGGGGCGACGTCGCGGCGGCCCCGTCACGGGGCGACCAACCAAGTGGCGGCGACCTGCGGCACGACTCCGGCTGCGACGTCCATCCGGTGCATCTTCGCGGAACGGTCGGCGGCCGTGCGACGCCGCGGCGCCTCTGCGACGCCGCGTCAGGCGGTGAGGGCTTCCCAGTCGACCGGCGGGGTCACGAGAGGCACGTCGGCCCTGATCAACTCGATGTACTTCTGAGCAGCCCCCGTGTTGTAGACGACGACCTTCTCGGACCGCTCGATGTCGCCCCCGGCCACCAGGTCCTCGAGGACGGCGAGGCACGCGCCCGCCTCGGGGCACACGGAGATTCCCTCGAGCTCGGCGGCCCGCCTCGCCCACGCGAGGAGGCGCTCCTCGGTGGCGGCGAGGGCGGCGCCATGCGACTCTCGCACCGCGTCGAGGATCATGAAATCGCCGATCGCAGTCGGGACCCGCAGGCCGCTCGCCGCGGTTCGGGGATCGGGGAAGGGCGTGGCGAACCGCTCTCCGGCCGCCCACGCCGTGGCTATCGGGGCGCATCCTGCCGCCTGGCACGAGATCATCCGCGGTCGATCGGGGGAGTCGAGCCACCCGAGCGAGGCAAGCTCGTCGAACGCCTTCCACATCCCTATGAGGCCGGTGCCGCCGCCCGTCGGGTAGAGGATGACGTCCGGAAGGATCCAATCGAGCTGCTCGGCGAGCTCGAGACCCATCGTCTTCTTGCCCTCGATCCGATATGGCTCCTTGAGGGTCGAGACGTCGAACCAGCCCATGTGATCCGTCCCTTCCCGCACGATGGCGCCGCAGTCGGTGATCAGCCCGTCGACGAGGAACGCTCGGGCGCCGTGGTTGACGGCCTCCGCCTTGTTGACCTCCGGCGTGTCGGCCGGCATGAAGACCCACGCCTCGATGCCGGCTCGGGCCGAATATGCGGCGAGGGCCCCGCCTGCGTTACCGGCTGTGGGGATCGCCAGCCTGGTCGCGCCGAGCTCCTTCGCCCGGCTGACGGCCATGGCGAGGCCGCGGCTCTTGAACGAGCCTGTCGGGAGCTGGGAATCGTCCTTCATCCACAGGTCGTCGAGCCCGAGCGACGCCCCGAGTCGTTCGCACCGAAGCAGCGGCGTCATTCCCTCGCCGAGGGAGACCACGTTCTCGTCACGGTCGACGGGCAGCAACTCTCGATAGCGCCACATCGTCGGCGCCCGGGAGGCGATGTCGTCGCGTGATACCGCGGCACCGACGGCATCGAGGTCGTACCTCACCCACAAGGGCCGGCCGTCGTGCACCGTTTGGAGTCGATTCGGATCGAGGGCGGTCCCGTCGATGGCGGACGCGAGGTGGGTGACGAACGACATGGCGCCGGAGGGTACCCGTCAGGCGAGCGGCGACGGCTCGCCGAGCCGACCGAGCTGGGACACGTCGCGCGGGAACAGCAACGCGAACGTCCAGTCGCCGACGATCCTGCTCTTCCTGGCGAGGCCGGGCATCATCAGCAGGTGGTATGAGCGGCCCATCCACCACGCAAGCGGACCGGTGAACGTCCAGCGCTTCACCTGCGCCGCCCCCTGCCACTTGCCGAGGGTGACGGCGAGCCCACGATTGCGATAGGTGAACGGGACGGCGTCGCCCGCTCCGAAGAAGGCTGCGGCGTTGGCGGCCGCCACCTTCGCCTCCCGAAGCGCATGCTGTGCCGTGTTCGGGCTGATCCCCCCGTCGGGGTCGGGCACGGCGGCGAGGTCGCCGACTGCGAACAGGTCGGGACGGTTGCCCACCCGCATGTGGTCGTCGACGGGAACGAAGCCCCGCTCATCCGTCTCCAAGTCCCACGTCCCGGCGACGGGATTCGGACGCTGCCCGGCAGTCCAGACGATCGTCTCGGAGGGGAACGGCGTCGTGCGGTCGCCGCTCAGCACCACGAGCTTTCCCTCGCACGACTCGAGTCGAGTGTCGAGGTACACCTCGATGCCCCTCCTGCGAAGCACCCGTTCGGTGAACCGGGCGAGCCGCTCGTGGAGCCCGGGGAGGAGCGAGCCCTGTGCCTCGACGAGCACCCACCGCATGTCGGTTCGGGTGAGGCCCGGATAACGCTTCAGGGCGTCGCGGGCGAGCGACTCCAGTTCGGCGATCGCTTCGACGCCGGCGTATCCGCCACCTATGAAGGTGAACGTCAGCAGCTTGCGGCGTTCCTCCACCGTCCTTGCTGCTTCAGCGGCATCGAGCTGGTACAGCACCCTGTTGCGGAGCCAGATGGCGTCGGCAAGGGTCTTGAAGCCGACGGCGTGTTGGCGGAGGCCGGGGATCGGCAGGACGGTGGGGATCGATCCGGGCGAGAGGACCGCCACTCGAAACTCGATCTCGTGGATGCCGCCATTGATGTCCTCGACGGTTGCGCGCCTCGCAGCGACGTCGAGGCCGGAGACCGTGCCGATGAGGAGCTCCGTCTCCGAGAGGAGCTCTCGCAGCGGGATGACCGCATGGCGTGGCTCCAACGTCCCGGAGGCCGCCTCGGGCAGCAACGGCGAGAACAGCATGAAGTTGTCCGGCGCCACGAGCAGGACGCGCTCGCTGCGACCTCCCAATCGCCGCTCGAGCTCGCGGGCGCAGAAGGCGCCTCCGAAGCCGCCTCCGACGATGAGAACGTCGTACCACGCCATCCGATCAGCGTAGGCCGACTCGCACTCCCGACTTGCTGTCGGCTGTCGGATCGGATTGGGTTCCACTCCGGCCCGAATGCGAGAGGTCCGTGAGCACCAACCCCATCGACTACTTGCCGCTCGCCTCGACGGTGGTCGCCGCGAGCTTCACGGTGGTGCTGTGGCGCCACTGGCGGAGCAAGCCGGACGCCCGATACCTGTTGTGGTGGATGATCGGCGTCGCCCTCTACGGGGTCGGTACCTCCACCGAGGCGCTCACGACGCTCTTCGGATGGAACGAGATCGTCTTTCGCGCCTGGTACGTCTCAGGCGCACTGCTCGGTGGGGCGCCTCTCGCCCAAGGCACCGTCTACCTCCTGCTGCCGCGTCGCAAGGCCGACCGCCTCGCCGTCTGGCTCTTCACCTACGTTGCCATGGCGACCTCCCTCGTCGTCGCCTCTCCGATCGTGCGGGAAGCGGTCGAGGAGCATCACCTGAGCGGCGACGTCCTCGGGTGGCAGTGGGTGCGGCTCCTCTCGCCGGTGATCAACCTGTATGCGGTGACGTTCCTCGTGGGAGGAGCGATCTGGTCCGCTTGGAGATACCGCAGCCAGCCCGGGGCGCGGTGGCGCGTCTGGGGGAACGCCGTCATCGCGACGGGCGCGATCTTGCCGGGGATCGGCGGCGGATTCGCGCGGTTCGGCATGGTGCGGGTGCTCTACGTGACGGAGCTCGTCGGGCTCTCGTTGATCTGGGCCGGCTACAGGCTGATCGTCGGCGACCGGGGCGAATCGGTCCATCGAGCACAGAGAGAGACGACGGGGATGACACCGGAGATGATCACATGAGAAGAGCGAGACTCCTGCCCGCACTTGCGGCGCTCGTCGTTGTCGCCGCGGCGTGTGGCGGCGACACGGCTTCGACAACGACGGAAGGCACGACGACGTCTGTCGCCACGACGACGCCTGTCGCCACAGCGACAGGGGCGCCGTCCACGACGGTCGTCGAGACAACGGTGGCGGCCCGCACGTTCACAGGCATCGACGGTGTCGAGACCGCCGTCGACGACACTTCACGCATCGTCTCGCTCAACGGCGACATCACCGAGGTGATCTACGAGCTCGGCTTGGGTGAGAGCGTGGTCGCCGTCGACGTGACGACGACCTATCCCGAAGAGGCAGCCGCGCTGATCGATCGGGGGGACACCGTTGGACTGAGCATGCAACTCGCCCCTGAGGCGGTGCTCCGATTCGACCCGACTCTCGTGATCGGCGACCAGCAGGTCGCCCCGCAGGAGGTGATCGACCAGCTGCGCGACGCCGGGGTGCCCGTCGTCATCATCGAGACCCAGGTGACGCTCGACGGTGCCGCCACCAAGATCGGCCAGATCGCCGAGATCCTCGGTGTGCCGGATGAAGGGGCGGAGCTCGCCGGCCGCGTGGCGGCCGAGGTCGAGGCGGCTCGGGCGCTCATCCCGGAGGAGGCGGAGTCGCCCTCCGTTGCATACGTGTACGTGAGGGGCCCGGAGACGATCTTCCTGTTCGGTGCCGGCACACAGACCCAAGCCATGATCGAGGGGGCGGGCGCGGTCGACGCGGGGGCCGGATCCGGAGTGGGCGGGTTGGCGCCGCTGACGCCGGAAGCCTTGATCGCGGCAGCCCCCGACGTGATCGTCCTGCCCGAGCTGGGACTCCAGGCTCTCGGTGGGCTCGACGCTCTGCTGGCGATACCAGGTGTCTCGGACACGCCGGCCGCCGCCAACGAGGAGTTCCTCGTCTACGACGAGGCGTATTTCTTCAACCTCGGCCCACGCGTCGGTCAGGCGCTCGCAGAGTTCATCGGCGACCTCTACAGCCTCACGGGCTGACGTGCAGCAGGGCAGGCGAGGGTGGGTGACGGGTGTGCTCGCCGCCCTGTTCGGCGCGGCCGCGATCGCGACGTTGACGACGGGCGCAGTTGCCGTGCCACCGCTGGAGGCGCTCGCCGTGGTTGCGCGCAAGGCCGGTCTCGGCGCACTCGGTGAGCCGGGCCGCCAGGCGGAAGCCGTCGTGTGGGGGATCAGGATGCCGAGGCTGCTGACCGCATGCACGGTCGGAGCAGGGCTGGCGGCGACCGGCGCCGTCCTCCAAGGCATGTTGCGCAACGAGATGGCAGACCCCCAGCTGCTCGGCATAGGGCCGGGGGCAGGGATCGGGGCAGTGATCGGGTCGGCGGCAGGGGGGGTCCAGGGCGCCATCGCCGGGGGGATCGTCTCAGGTGTGGTGACCGGCTTCGTCGTGCGCCGGCTCGGCAGTCGGGTGACGATCGACAGGACGAGGCTGATCCTCTCCGGGGTCGCCCTCGGGGCGGCGCTGAGCGCCTGGGTTGGCTTCTTGGTATTCGCCGCAGACCGCAGCAGGGTCCCGCCCATCGAGTTCTGGCTCCTCGGGAGCCTGTCCGGCTCGACGTGGCGATCGTTCGGGACGGCAGCCGTCATGATCGGGGCAGGCGCCCTCGTGCTCCTCGGCACTTCACGATCGCTCGACCTCATGTCGCTCGGGCACTCCGAGGCGCGTCACCTCGGCGTGGACACCGACCTCGTCGCCACGATCGTGCTGATCGCGGTGGGAATCGTCGTCGGCGCCACCGTCGGGGCCGTCGGCGTCGTGGCCTTCGTCGGGCTCCTGGTTCCGTACTGGATCCGCCGGCTCGTAGGCCCTGCGCATCGGAGGCTCATGGGCGTGTCGGCCCTCGGAGGAGCCGTCCTGCTCGTACTGTCCGACCTGGTGGCCCGGCTGACGCTCGAGCCCGTCGAGATCCCTGTCGGCCTCGTGACGTCGGCGCTCGGCGGCCCGCTCTTTCTCTGGCTGATCTCGAGGACCCGAGATGTCTGAGCCGCTCCTCGAAGCAGCCGGCGTCACGTACCGGATCGGAGCCGGCACCCTCGTCGACGGGGTCGACCTCTCCGGGGAGGCGGGCGAGGTCGTGGCGATCATCGGACCGAACGGTGCTGGAAAGTCGACTCTGCTCCGCCTGTTGGCCGGCGACATGCGGGCGACTGCCGGGAGCGTGCACCTGGCCGGCGCACCGGTCGACAGCTTGTCCGTGGCCGAGTTGGCGGTGGTGCGGTCATTCCTGGCGGACCGGGAGCCCGACGCCATCGCCTTCCGCGCCGGGGCCGTCGTCGAGATGGGCAGGTACCCGCACCGACGCCGGCCGGAGAACAGCGGAGAGGCCGACGCCACAGCCGTGCGTGAGGCGATGCTCCGCACCGACACTCTCGATCTGGCGGATCGGGTGTTCGCCACGCTCTCGCGGGGTGAGAGGGCCAGGGTGGCTTTGGCGAGAGTCATCGCGCAGCAAGCCCCCGTCGTGATGCTCGACGAGCCGACCGGCGCCCTCGACATGGCAGGCCAGGAGCGGATGCTGACCGAGGCGCGGCGGCTCGCCTCCGAGGGGAGGCTCGTCGTGGCAGTCATGCACGATCTCAACGCGGCGGCGTACTACTCGGACAGGCTCCTCCTCCTGTCGAACGGACGGTCCGTGGCCACGGGCACCCCCTCACAGGTGCTCGATTCCGAGACGCTCCGGGCCGTGTACGGCCAGTCGATGCGCGTCATCGACCATCCGTACCGCCATTGCCCGCTCGTCCTCGTGGGAGAGTGAGCGTCAGCCGACGGCGCACGACGCCGCGCCCACCGCCAAGGCGTCGACGACTCCCTCGCTGATGGAGTGGAAGGTAAAAGCCAGCCGTCCCTCGCACACCTCGACGAGCATCGTTCCGAAGTCGTCGTCGTAGACGAAGCGGCTTTCCGGGATCGGCGGACTCGCGGCGTGGAGGTCGGCGCCGCCGACGCCGTTGATGAAGTACGGGATCCCGTCGACCGCCAGCCGCTCGTAGATGTGCTCGTGGCCGGCGAGCACCGCATCGGCTCCCCACGCCGCGAACGGCCACTGCATGGTGGTGTCCGAGCCGTGGTGCTCACCAGACGAGTACGGGGCGTGGTGGAAGAGGACGATCTGCCACGGAGCCGTCGACGCCGCCAACCCCGCCTGCAGCCAATCCGCCTGATCGGACGTCGAATTGTTGCCGTCGGGCTCCTGGCTGTTGCTGTTGACCACGAAGAACTGCACCGGCCCCATCGTGAAGTCGTAGTAGCGCTCGTTGCCGGACGTGCCGCTCGTGACCACTCCCGTGCCGGGCAGGGTGAAGTAGGCCTCGTAGGCCGGCAAGCCCCCGCCGTCCGAGTAGTCGTGGTTGCCCAGGGAAGGGAAGAATCGATTCGTCGGGGACCCGGGTCCGAAAGAGCCCTGGTAGTCGCCGATGTAGGCGGAGTAGTACCGGCCGATCACGTTGTCGAGATCGCTGCTCGAGGTGTAGTTGTTGTCGCCGACCGTCACCACGAAATCAGGGTCGAGCTGGGCCACGGTCGAAGCGACCGTCGCCGTGCTCGCCCGGACCTGCCCGAAGTCGCCGATCACCGCGAACGTCACCGTGCCGACCGGCGGTGGCGGAGGAGGCGGTTCGGTGTCTGTGCTGTATTTGACGTGGAGGAGGGGTGCGCCGCTCTGGGAGCCGTTGTAGGACTCGGCGACGCGCCGCCCTGTGCCGGTGATCGTGAACCCGAGGTCGTTGTTCGGTGCCCACCCCGGACGGTTGACGACTTCCTGGACGAGCGAAGACAGGTCGGGGGTGCGTTGCGCGGCGCCGGCCTGGCCGACGAGTGACCACGGTTCTGGCTGCCACGAGGCGGCCGCAGTGGTCACCGGGCGTGACGAGATCCCCTGGAACGTGACCACGTACGGGGCGGCGTCGTTGCTCGCCTGTGCCCGGAACGTGACGTCGGCGGCGCCGTTCGTCGCCTCATCCACCTGGAACTGGATCCACGCGGCCGTGATCGATACGCCTTGCGGGATGTCGAGGTCGGCGAAGTGGAGCCCGACCTTCTGGTTGAAGAACGGTGACGAGTCGTCGACCAACTCCAGATCAGAAGACGTGGCAGACATCCGGCCGTCCTGGGCCTCCTCGGCGTCCCCGCCGGACGCCCCCACCCGACGCTCAACCGTCACCGTCGCCGCCCCGGAGTCCGCCACGGTCACCGACGCCACGGCCTCGGCGGTGAGCTCCCCGTCGAACGCCGAGAGCCTGAACTGGTACGCCCCTGGAGCTGTGACGGCCGCAGTCGTCGACAGCGCGGTTGCGTCGGCGAAGGCGACGTCTCCCGGGCCGGCGGCCTTGGTCCATTCAACGGTGACGGCGGCCGGCGGGCTCGGGAGGCCGTCGTCGGACACCGAGCCGGTGAGGGCGACGGGGTTTGCGTCGGTCGTTGCGCTCGCCGAGGCGCCCACGACCGGAGGCGTGTTGCCGGGCATGGTCGTGGTGGTCGTGGTGGTCGTGGTCGTGGTGGTCGTCGGCGGGGGAGGCGGTTCGGTGTCTGTGCTGTATTCGACGTGGAGGAGGGGTGCGCCGCTCTGGGAGCCGTTGTAGGACTCGGCGACGCGCCGCCCTGTGCCGGTGATCGTGAACCCGAGGTCGTTGTTCGGTGCCCACCCCGGACGGTTGACGACTTCCTGGACGAGCGAAGACAGGTCGGGGGTGCGTTGCGCGGCGCCGGCCTGGCCGACGAGTGACCACGGTTCTGGCTGCCACGAGGCGGCCGCAGTGGTCACCGGGCGTGACGAGATCCCCTGGAACGTGACCACGTACGGGGCGGCGTCGTTGCTCGCCTGTGCCCGGAACGTGACGTCGGCGGCGCCGTTCGTCGCCTCATCCACCTGGAACTGGATCCACGCGGCCGTGATCGATACGCCTTGCGGGATGTCGAGGTCGGCGAAGTGGAGCCCGACCTTCTGGTTGAAGAACGGTGACGAGTCGTCGACCAACTCCAGATCAGAAGACGTGGCAGACATCCGGCCGTCCTGGGCCTCCTCGGCGTCCCCGCCGGACGCCCCCACCCGACGCTCAACCGTCACCGTTGCCGCGGTCGCCGCTGTGGCGGGTATGAGCACGGCAGCGCCGATCACGGCGGCCACGACCGCCAGGAATCGCTTGGCCCGCACGCCTTCTCTCCTCCCTGCCGCAACGGAGGCTAGCGGAGGGTCCACCGATACCCGTGACCCGCCTCACCGGCGATCGCCGGCGTGCCCGGATAGGGTCGTGCAACCAAGGAGGTTGCATGGCACGAGTTGTGTTGTCCGGAGGTACGGTCGTCGATCCGGTGCTCGGCAGGACAGCGAGTGACGTCGTGGTCGAAGGCGACAGGATCGTCGACGTTGGACGGGGCCTCGATGGCGACGAGTCGATCGACTGCACCGGCAGGTTCCTGCTCCCGGGGCTCTTCGACTGTCACGTCCACCTCGCCTACACGCACATCAACATCTGGCGCCATCTCCACACACCGCTGTCCTACAACTTCTACTTGGCGGTCGGGAACATGGAGCGCACCCTCGAGGCCGGGATCACCACGGTCCGGGATGCAGGCGGCGCCGACCTCGGGATGAAGGAGGCGGTCGACGACGGGCTCGTTGACGGGCCGCGGATGCAGATCTCGATAGCGATGCTCAGCCAGACCGGAGGCCACGGCGACGGCTGGCTGCCTTCGGGGGCGACCGTGCGCCTGGCGACCCCTTACCCCGGCCGGCCGGACGGCCTGGTCGACGGGCCGGACGAGATGCGGCGCAAGGTTCGGGAGCTCGTGCGGGCAGGTGCCGACGTCATCAAGGTGGCGACTTCCGGTGGCGTGCTGTCTCCGAGAGACGAGCCCACCCATGCGCACTTCCGTCCCGACGAGCTCGACGTCCTCGTCACAGAGGCCACGGCCGCAGGGGTGTGGGTGATGGCGCACGCCCAGGCGGCGACCGGCATCAAGAACGCCATCAGGGCGGGCATCCGGTCGATCGAGCACGGGATCTACCTCGACGACGAGGCGATCGAGCTCATGCTGGAGCGGGGGACGTACCTCGTGCCGACGCTCGTGGCGCCGACGGGGGTCGAGAAGGCGGTCGCAGCCGGAGCCCAGATCTCCGATGCGGCGATCCGTAAGGCCCGTGAGGTGCTCGACGTCCACCGCGACTCGTTCCGCCGGGCCGTGGCGGCAGGCGTCAAGGTCGCCATGGGTACCGATTCGGCGGTGACCCCCCACGGAGAGAACCTCGAAGAGCTCGAGCTGATGGTGGCAGGAGGGATGACGAGCGATCAGGCCCTCGCCGCGGCGACGATCGAGGCGGCAAGGCTGATGGGCCTCGAGGCGCAGCTCGGCTCGCTCGAGCCGGGCAAGCTGGCGGACGTCGTCGTGGCGACAGCAGACCCGGCAGACGTGGTTGCCCTCCGGGGCGGCATCGAACAGGTCTGGAAGGCTGGTGGGCGGGTCGTCTGATCGGTGGGCGTCCCGCTCCTGAGGGGAGCGGGACGCCCAGATGCTCACAGGAAGAAGAACAGCGGCACCACGAAGACCTCGGCCGACGCCTCGGTGGCGTTTCCGCAGGAGTCGGTCACCCGGTAGGTGATGGTGTACGTCCTGCCATCGCCGAACAGGTGTCGCTCTGCTCGCAGCTTGAAGTGGAAGTCGTCGATGATGACGATGTCGTTCTTCGTTCTCCCGTCGAACGGGCCCGGGGCGTCGTCCGGCTCGTCAGAGGTCACCGACACCAACTCGATCGTGGCGTCCGGGTCGGCGTCCTCGACGAACACCTCGGTCGACACGTTCCGGTATCGATGGTTGGGGATCAGGATGAACCGTCGGCTCGCCTCGACGTCGACGACCGGCGCCGTCGTCTCGCAGATCCCGACGACGATGGGATCGTGATCCGACGACCGGAACTCGTCCGGTTGGAACAGCGCCGGCTGGTTGAAGTTGTTGTAGTCGAGCGCAGTCGGCTCATCGGCGTTGATGTGCCAGTGACCGATGCCGCGCACCCGGGCGATCAGCTCGCTGCTGGCGAGCGAGTGGTCCAGGTACCCGGACTCGGCGTTGAAGTTGAACGAGTATGCCCCGTCCTCCCAGCCGCCGGTGCCCTCCAAGCTGGCGATCAGGTCGGTGTACCCGGCCGCCTTGACGGCCGTGATCGGATCCTCCATCGCATACGAGTTGAGGTCCCCGATGATGATCGCCTGGCCGTTGCCGCTCCCCGTCGGGTCGGTCGCCAGCCAGTCGACGAGTGCCTCGGCGGCGGCCAGCCGTGTCAGATTGCAGTTGCCCTGCCCGTCTCCCACGTCGGGGTCGCCCACGTCGTTGCAGTTCGAGCCCTTCGACTTCAGGTGGTTGATCGCCACCGTGACGAGGTCGTCGGTCCCGTTCTCCTGGAAGGTCTGTGCGAGCACCGGCCGGTTGAGGGTGTCGACGAACCGCGGATCGACGCTCGAGTCGAGGATGGCGAAGGCCCCGACCGGTGTCACGTTCGCCGGCTTGTAGATCAACGCCTGCCGAATGGCATCCGTGCCGATCGCCCCGGTGGCGACGTAGTCGTACGTGCCCGCCCCGGCGACGTCGTTCACGCCGGCAACCAGGTCGGCGATCGGAGCGTCGTCCGGGGCGTTCTCGATCTCGATCAAGCCGACCACGTCGGCATCCAGCTCGGCCAGCGCGGCGACGATCTTGGCCCGCTGCCTCGCCAGCTCGTCTGCGGTGTCTGCCCCTCGGCAGTCCTGGTTCAGTGCCGGCCCGCATATCGGCCCGGCATTGTCGATCGTGATGAAGTAGTTCAACACGTTGAACGCCGCGATCGTCATCGATCCCTCGACGACGGGAGCGCCCAGCGGCCGCTCGTTCTCACGGGTGAACTCGATGGCGCCGACGGGCAGCACCTCATAGACCCCGAAGCTGAAGCTCAAGACCCCTGTGAGGTCGGGGATCGAGTCCCCGATGCGCAGCGTCCCGTCCGGCCCGAAGTACGGGGGCAGGGGCAGCGGGTTCTGCGCGGTGCTCCCGTCGTCGAGCTGGATCCTGCTCCTGGCGTTGAGGTCGGCCAGGGCCATCGCCGGTGGGCCGGGCGCCACGACGTTCGTCGGCGTGTCAAGCGGTCCGCCGACCGCCAGGTCGACCTCGCCGAAGCGACCGGCCGTGAAGCTGCCGGACACGAACAGATCCTGGTCGATCGTGATCAGCATGCCCTCGGTCGCTTCCCAGTCGGTGATCGCCGAGACCGGCAAGGTCACGGCGGTCGAGGTCGGCTGGGCGTTCCCCGACGAGCACACGGCCAGGTTGATCACGGTCCCGATCTCGGTGAGCCCATTGAACTCGGTCACGGTCCCCTGGACGCGCACCACGTCACCGGGGGCGACGTCGTTCGCGCCGGGAGCGAACACGAAGATGCCCTCCGAGGTCTGCGGGTCGGCGTCTACGTCCGCATCCTCCTCTTGGACGTAGAAGCCGTTCAGCCCGCCCACCTGGTAGTCGCCGGTGACGACGCCTTCGGCGACGTGGATCTCGCCGGCGAGGGGGCTGGCGTTCCCGGATCCCTGGATCGTGTGGATGAGCGTGGCGGCATCCCCGCACGCGCCGAAGTCGCCTGCGGGATCGTCGACGCAGTCGTTCTCGGCGCCGGGGGTGATGGCCCGGTTGGAGGCGAAGTCGACGTTGTTCTGGTCGGTGTCGACCCCGTCTGCACAACGGGAGATTCCCTGCCCGGCGGCACCGTCGTCGATGACTCCGACTCCCGAGCCCTCGGTGTACGGGGCGACGGTATCGCCCTCGTACGAGACGGTGTCGACGACCGCGCCTCCCGAAGTGATCGCCACGGCGTCGGGGGCGCCGTTCTGGATGAAGTTCGTCTCCGGGCCGTCAACGAGGTCGCAGTTGAGGACGGTGGTGGCGTTGGCGCACACGACGTGATAGTCACCTGCCGCCAGCATGCCGGCGAGCGGGATCGTGTCGTAGATCGCTCCACCCGAGCCATTGACGAAGACGAGCGAGAACCCACTCAGGTCGATGGTCTCCGCCGAGACGTTCTTGATCTCGACGAACTCGGCGCTGTCGGTGCTCGGCTGGTCGTAGTCGACCTCGTTCACGACGAGGCCGGATGCCGGGGGTGGCTCGTCGACGCAGTCGTTCTCGGCGCCGGGGGTGATGGCCCGGTTGGAGGCGAAGTCGACGTTGTTCTGGTCGGTGTCGACCCCGTCGGCACAACGGGAGATTCCCTGCCCGGCGGCACCGTCGTCGATGACTCCGACTCCCGAGCCCTCGGTGTACGGGGCGACGGTATCGCCCTCGTACGAGACGGCGTCGACGACCGCGCCTCCCGAAGTGATCGCCACGGCGTCGGGGGCGCCGTTCTGGACGAAGTTCGTCTCCGGGCCGTCAACGAGGTCGCAGTTGAGGACGGTGGTGGCGTTGGCGCACACGACGTGATAGTCACCTGCCGCCAGCATGCCGGCGAGCGGGATCGTGTCGTAGATCGCTCCACCCGAGCCATTGACGAAGACGAGCGAGAACCCACTCAGGTCGATGGTCTCCGCCGAGACGTTCTTGATCTCGACGAACTCGGCGCTGTCCGTGCTCGGCTGGTCGTAATCGACCTCGTTGATCACGAGGCTCGTCGACTCGGCGCGGGCTGTCGCGGGTAGCAGCGGCAGCGCCGCCGTGAGCATGGCGAGCACCATGACCCAGCGCAGCCTTCTCTGTCGACTCGAGATGACGTCCACGGTTCCCCTTCCTCCGGTCGCGTACGCCCACCCTACGCATTCGAGTTGAACGCTGCGTGACGTCGAGGGAACAGGAGCGGGAACTCGGACAACGCCTCCCGAGGGTCACGTCTCGTGACGGCCGGTATCGGGTAGTGGCTCGGCGAGCTGCCGGAAGGAGCGCCAATGGAGTGCGGACACGCCATGTGCACATGCCGAGTCGAGAGCCACGACCCATACTGCGGGCCGTCGTGCCGCCAGGACATCACGGACGGCGATCGGTGCGTCTGCGGCCACGCCGACTGCTCGTCGTCTACGGGCCAAGGCTGACGATCGGCCGAGAGTCTCGGCTCGGCCCGGCGCGCCGCCTCCCGGCCCGCGGGAGCGGATCAGCCATGTCGGCGCCGTCAGTACCGTGCCAGTTGGAGCAAGGCGGCGGTGATCTTCGTCTTGTCGGGCCGGTACGCCTGCTCGAGCGGCGGGCTGAACGGCACGGGCACGTCGAGGCCGCCGAGCCTTCGAACCGGAGCGTCGAGGTGCTCGAACGCCCGGTCGGCCACCACGGCCGCGATCTCGGCTCCGACGCCTGCGAGGCGGTTGGCGGCGTGCGCCACGAGCACCCTGCCCGTCTTGGCGGCGCTGGCGAGAACGGTGTCGATGTCGAGCGGCTTCAACGACCGCAGGTCGATCACCTCGACGTCGATCCCCTGTGGCGCCACCTCGTCCGCCGCAGCCAGACACTCCCGCAGCATGGCTGCGTAGGAGACCAGCGTGACGTCCGTCCCGGGACGCGAGACGGCAGCCACGCCGATCGGCACGATGTGCTCGCCCTCGGGCACCGGGCCGCGCATCGACCGGTACAGAGGCTTCGACTCGAAGTAGATGACCGGGTTGTCGTCCCTGATGGCGGCCACGAGTAGGCCCTTGGCGTCGGCCGGCGTGCCGGGAGCCACCACCTTGAGCCCGGGGGTGTGCACGAACCACGCCTCCGGGTTCTGGCTGTGGAAGGGGCCGGACGAGATCCCCCCGTCGCTCGGGGCGCGGATGACCCAGGGAACCGGCGCCCCCCAGCGGTAGTGGTTCGTCGCCGCGAACTGGACGATGGCGTCGAAGCCCGTCGATATGAAGTCGGCGAACTGCACTTCGACGACGGGGCGCAGACCCATGAGTGCCATCCCGGTGGCGGCGGCGATGAAGGCGTGTTCGGTCATCGGCGTGTTGACGACTCGTCGGTCGCCGAACTGCTCCGCCAGGCCCTTCGTGACCTTGAAGGCACCGCCGAAGTCGCCGCCGACGTCCTCGCCGAGCACGAGCACGGCGGGATCGCGCGCCATCTCCTCGCGAAGCCCCTCGCTGATGGCGGCGATGTATGTGAGCTCCCGGCCGGCGGCTTCCTCGTCGGCGTCTGCGAAGCCGAAGTTCGATCCGGTCGTCATCCGGCGTAAACGCCATCGGCGACCGTCGCCGGGTCCGGCCAGTCGGACTCCTCGGCGAAGCGCACGGCGTCAGAGACGATCACGGCGCATCCTTCGTCGATGCCTTCCAGCGCCTCCTCCGCCACTCCCCGCTCGACGAGTCGGCTGCGGTACGTGACCACCGGATCGCGGCTCTCCCACTCTGCGAGGAGCTCGCGGGGCACGTACTCGGCGCCGTCGTGGATGGCGTGGCCGAGCATCCTCATCGTCTTGCACTCGATGAGAGACGGGCCACCACCCGACCGAGCGTTGCCGACCGCCTCGGCAGTCGCGGCGAACACGGCCTCGACGTCGTTGCCGTCGACGATCATCGACGGTACGCCGTGGGCCGGTCCGCGCGCCGCGATGTCCTCCACGGCCATCTGCTGGTGGAGCGGGGTGGAGTATGCGTACTGGTTGTTCTCGACGATCGTCACGAGGGGCGCCCGCTGTACCGCAACGAGGTTGAGTGTCTCGTGGAAGAGGCCGGTGCTCGATGAGCCGTCCCCCACGAACGTGAGGGCCACACGCGGCTCGTCTCGGTAGAGGAATGCCATCGCCGCCCCGGCGGCCGTAGCCATCGATTGGGGGAGGTGAGACACGAAACCGATGAGGTTGAGATCGAGGTCGCCGAGGCCGTGGAGGTTGGCGTCGCGACCCGCCGTGACGCCGGTCGCCCTCCCGAGGAGGTTGGCCATGATCCTGCGCGGATGGAGCCCGCGCAGCAGGTAGCAGGCGAGGTCACGGTGCATGGGGGCCACGACGTCGTCGTTCTCCATCGCGTAGCCGGCCCCGACGGCGATCGCCTCATGGCCTCTGCCGCTGAAGGTCCCTCCGACACCCCGCCCCTGCTTCCACATCGCCACCATCTGGTCGTCGAAGGTGCGGGCGAGCCGCATCCAGTGGTAGACGTCGATCTGCTGCTCCGTCGTGAGAGCTGCGCCGGCCATCACCCTCCCTCGAGCGGGACTCTACCCGGGAGGGGAAACGGCCCTCCCTGGCACGGCGACACGATCGCCCGTGCGTGGGTCATCAGGCGTTAGCCTCCTGATCGCTGCTGACGGCCGGCGGGAGAGCCCGGGTCGTACGGCTCGGCGCCGAAGGAGCAACCGCCCCGGGAAACTCTCAGGCACCCGTACCGCCGGCACGAGGCGACTCTGGAGAGCGGGTGGCTCGACCACCCCACCGACGGTGAAAGCCCACGGCCCAGGCCTGGGTGAATCTCTCAGGTAGCGGCGACAGAGCGGGGCACTGCACAACGCCGTGCCGGCGCTACCCGAACGGGGGTCGCATGATGAGAGAACCTCGCACCGACTTCGTCTCGAGGCACGTCGGGCCCGGGGACGCCGACGTCGCATCGATGCTCTCTGCTCTCGGAGTCGAGTCGCTCGACGGACTGCTCGACGCGGCCGTGCCCAGGTCGATACGCAGCTCTTCCCTGCCGGACATCCCAGGTCCGATGACGGAGCCCGAAGTCCTCGAGAGGTTGCGGCGCATCGCCGCCAAGAACCAGGTCTACACGTCGCTCATCGGCCTCGGCTACCACGACACGCACACCCCGGCCGTGGTGCTCCGCAACGTGTTGGAGAACCCCGGCTGGTACACCGCATACACTCCGTATCAGCCGGAGATCTCCCAAGGCAGGCTCGAGGCTCTGCTCGTCTTCCAGACCGTCGTCATCGATCTCACGGGCTTGGAGGTCGCCAACGCCTCGCTCCTCGACGAGCCGACGGCGGCGGCTGAAGCGATGGCGATGAGCAAGCGGCTGGCGACGATCGAGAGCGACGTGTTCTTCGTCGACGCCGAGTGCCATCCGCAGACCGTCGAAGTGCTCAGGACGCGGGCGGAGCCGATCGGCATCGAGGTCGTCGTCGGCGATCCGCATCGCGATCTCATGGCGGCCTCCCCGTACGGCGTCCTCCTGCAATACCCGGGCGGGTCCGGGCTGGTTCGCGATGACCGCGAGCTGATCGAGGGGCTGAGAGGCCGCGGCGTGTTCGTGTGCGTGGCCGCCGACCTGCTGGCGCTCACGCTGCTCACGCCGCCCGGAGAGATGGGAGCGGACATCGTGGTCGGGACGACGCAGCGTTTCGGCGTCCCGCTCATGTTCGGAGGTCCGCACGCCGCCTACATGGCGACCCGTGATGAGTACAAGCGGTCGATGCCCGGCCGCATCGTGGGGGTGTCGAAGGACGCCAACGGCCGCATGGCTCTGCGTCTGGCGCTCGCCACGCGCGAGCAACACATTCGCCGTGAGAAGGCGACCAGCAACATCTGCACGGCGCAGGTGCTGCTCGCCGTGATGGCTGCGATGTACGCCGTCTACCACGGCCCGGAGGGTCTGCGAGCGATCGCAGACCGCATCCACCATCTCACCTCGCTGCTCGTCGCCGGTCTGCGGTCGGCGGGGCTCGATCGGGTCAACCAGACATGGTTCGACTCGGTGACCGTCGCGGTGCCCGGGCGCGCCGAGGAGGTCGTCGCCGCCGCGGAGGACAGGCGGATCAACCTGCGGCTCGTCGACCAGGATCACGTCGGCATCGCGCTCGACGAGACGTCGACGCTCGAGATCGTCGACGCCGTTCTCGAATCGTTTCTGGTCGATCGGCGCGTCGCCGACCTGGTACCGGCGCCGGGTGGGCTTCCGACGGCACTGCTGAGGACGTCCGGCTACTTGGAGCACGCAGTGTTCCACCGGCACCGCTCGGAGACCGAGATGCTGCGCTACCTACGGAGGCTCCAGGACAAGGACGTCGCCCTCGACAGGTCGATGATCCCGCTCGGCTCCTGCACGATGAAGCTGAACGCCGCCGTCGAGATGATCCCGGTGACGTGGCGGGAGTTCGCCGGCATCCACCCGTACGCCCCGCTCGACCAGGCGGAGGGGTACCTCGAGCTGTTCCAGGAGCTGGAGCGGTGGCTGGCTCGGCTCACGGGCTACGACGCCGTCTCCCTGCAGCCGAACGCCGGATCCCAGGGGGAGTTCGCAGGGCTGCTGGCGATTCGCGGCTACCACCAGAGTCGCCGAGAGGGCTCTCGCGACGTGTGCCTCATCCCGGCCTCGGCGCACGGGACGAACCCGGCCTCCGCTGCGATGGCAGGACTCCGGGTCGTGGTCGTCGACACGGACGAGCACGGCAACGTCGACGTCGCCGATCTGCGGGCCAAGGCCGAGGAGCACGCGCCGCGGCTGGCCGCCCTGATGATCACATACCCGTCGACGCACGGGGTGTTCGAGGAGGCCGTGCGAGAGATCTGCGACATCGTCCATGACAACGGCGGCCAGGTCTACATCGACGGAGCCAACCTGAACGCCCTCCTCGGGGTTGCCCGACTCGGTGACATCGGGGGTGACGTGTCGCATATGAACCTCCACAAGACGTTCACGATCCCGCACGGTGGGGGAGGCCCGGGCGTCGGCCCGATCGGTGTCAAGGCACACCTCGAAGCCTTCCTGCCGGGTCATCCGCTGGTGCCAGACCAGGCGGGTTCGGCAGACGGCGTCGGCGCCGTCGCAGGTGCTCCCTGGGGATCGGCGGGGATCCTGCCGATCTCGTACGCATACATCGCGCTCATGGGGGCAGCGGGACTGCGGACGGCGACCGAGGTGGCGATCCTCAACGCCAACTACGTCGCCAAGCGTCTCGAGGGGGCGTACCGGGTCCTCTACACCGGACCCGCAGGTCTCGTCGCCCACGAATGCATCGTCGACCTGCGCGACGTCAAGGCGAAGGCCGGAGTCACGGTGGACGACTTCGCCAAGCGGCTCATCGACTACGGGTTCCACGCCCCGACGATGTCGTTCCCGGTCGCGGGAACCCTCATGATCGAACCGACCGAGTCGGAGAGCAAGGACGAGCTGGACCGGTTCTGCGACGCCATGCTCTCGATCATGGCGGAGGTGGAGACGATCGCCTCCGGCGCCGTCGCGGTCGAGTCGTCCCCTTTGCGCAATGCCCCCCACCCGGCGGAGGATGTCGTCTCCGATTCGTGGGATCGGCCGTACTCCCGTGAGAGCGCCGCCTATCCCGTCGACTCGCTGCGCGGCGACAAGTACTGGCCGCCGGTCGGCCGGATCGACGCCCAGTACGGCGACCGCAACGTCGTGTGTGCCTGCCCGCCGGTCGACGCCTATCGCTGACGCCTCTTCGTTGCCCCGCTCGTAGTTGGCGGTCGGCTTGGCCATGAGAAGCTGTGAGTCGCCGGTCGGGAACCTTGCCGGGAACCTCGTGGCCGCTCGACCTCGCTACGTCGCCACCACGGTTCGGTGCCTCGAGATGACCACCTCTCCTGATGCCCTGGCCCCGGAGCCGAGGTCTCTCATGTGGCGTCGATCGACGACGGCGGTCGCCTGTTCCACCACGGCCGGGCGCGCTCGAGCTGACCGGCGAGGCCGAGGAGGGTTGCCTCGGCGCCCGGCTCGCCGAGGAAGTGGGAGCCGACCGGGAGTCCGTTGCCGGTCCAGTGGAGCGGAACGCTCATCGCCGGTCTCCCCGAGAAGTTGGCGATCGGCGTGAACGGGACGTAGCGCTCCACCTGTTCACGGATGACCTCCCACTCGACGGACTGGTCGATCTCGCCGATCCTCACAGGCGCCGACCCGAGCGTCGGTGTCAGCCAGACGTCGCAGCTCTCGAAGAAGCGGGCCAGCTCGTACGACGTGGCCTGGAGGTATGCGTCGGTGAGGAGGTAGTGGCCCTGGCTGAGCCGGCGCGACCTGTCGACCAGCATCCGCGTGAACGGCTCGAAGGCGGGCATGCCAGTCTTGCGCTCGTCGAGCCTGGCGAGCACCCGGAGCGTCCTGTGGTCGCCGAGCACCCTCTTCATGGCGCGGCCGATCCTCCTCCTCCCGACCTCGGCGAGGATCAGCTCGAAGGCGTTGGCGGCC
>Ga0299906_10000897_pt1 | contig 26040 bp, 20 predicted proteins | sample RVTome_14_FD_200259 | JGI IMG/M metagenome (GOLD analysis project Ga0299906, IMG submission 200259) | Soil microbial communities from uranium-contaminated site in the Upper Colorado River Basin, Wyoming, United States - RVT145D125 (version 2) ...
ACGTCTCGACGAAGCGCTTCACCAGCGGATCCCGTTTCGCGCGCTCCTCGAGTCCACCTTCGCCGCCCGATTGGTCCTTGGCCGGCGGACCCTGCGGCTTTTGCGCGGCTTCGGCGGAGAGCCCCGTTCCGTTCTCGACCACCTCGACGGAAACGGCGATCTTCTTTCCGAACACCGACGAGACCTGTTCCTCGAGAAGTGTCAGAAGGGATTTCTCCCTGAGCTGCTCCGCGAGCACTCTCTGCTCCGAGAGGAACTGGAGCCGCAACCGGCCGGGCTCGACCTCGGCTCGATGATGGCGCGAGACGAGCGCATGGAGCATGGGCTTTCCCGTCTTGAGTCGATCCCAGAGCTGCTCCACGAGCGACGCGCGAGCTTCGGGGACGGCTTCGGTTGGCGAAGTCGCCTCGGGCTCGGGGGCGCGCTCCGGGGCCGCCGCCGTCCGCTTCGCTGGCGCGGAACCCGGCGTCGTCTCCGGAGGGGCCGGAGGGGCCGGCGCCGGCGGGGAAGGCGGCGGGCTACCGGTGGCGAGACGCTCGAACCGCGAAAGAAGCTCCTCGAAGCTCGCGAGCCTCCGGAGCTGGGCGATCTTGAGAAGCGCCATCTCGAGGTGGAATCGCGGCTCGGGAGACATGCGAAGCCCGTCCTCGGCCTGGGTCAATACTTCCAGGCTCCTCACAAGATCCTCCTCGCTGAGCTCGCGGGCGAGCGCTTCGAGATCCTCGGTCTCCCCGGGAACGTCCAGGAGATCGGAAGCGTGCGGCGCGACCCGGGTCACGAGGACGTCTCTCAGGTATTGCATCAAGGACGAGGTGAAGAAGCGCAGGTCGCGGCCGCTCCGCGAGAGACGGTCGACGACGCGCAGGATCGCCTCGGTGTCCCGGGCGACGAGGGCCTCTGCGGTCTCCCGCAGCACCTGGCGCTCGACGAGTCCCAGGATCTCCGTGACCTCGTTCTCGCCGATATCGCTTCCGGCGGCAGCGATGACCTGATCGAGAGCGGAGATTCCGTCCCGGAGACTCCCCTCCGCGGTTCTCGCCAGGATAGCGAGAGCGGCTTCGGACGCCCGGAGCCCCTCGGCCTCCACGATGCGACGGAGTTGCCCGGCGATCTCGGAGCGAGAGACGGTGCGGAACTCGAACTCCTGGCAGCGGGAGAGGATGGTGTCCGGGATCTTGTGGTACTCGGTGGTGGCGAATATGAACTTGACGCTCGGCGGCGGCTCCTCGAGGGTCTTGAGGAGGGCATTGAACGCGGGCGTCGAGAGCATGTGCACTTCGTCGATGATGTAGATCTTGAAGCGATCCCTCGAGGGCGCATAGCGCGAGCCGTCGATGATGTCCCGGACTTCGGCGACGCCGTTGTTGCTCGCGCCGTCGATCTCGAGGACGTCGAGGGAGCTCCCGCGCGCGATCTCGAGGCAGGCGGCGCACTCCCCGCAGGGGCGCACCGTCGGGCCGCTCGCGCAATTGAGGGCCTTCGCCAGGATCCGCGCCGTCGTCGTCTTTCCCACCCCCCGCACTCCGGCGAACAGGAACGCGTGGGCGATGCGGTTCTGCTGGATCGCGTGGGTCAGCGTGCGGGTGACCGTCTCCTGCCCCACGAGGTCCTCGAAGACCTTGGGCCGATACTTGAGCGCCAGCACCTCGTACGTCATCGTCGTCGTTCTGGAGTCCCGCGGCCCAGGCTGCCCGCGGCACAATCGAGGGTCCTCTTACCGCTGCTCCCTTCCGGGCCTGACGGGGTTCGTGGGCTCGACTCGCACGGGGCCTGAACCGCGAGACATAAATTTAATGCGTCTCCTGGCGGAGGGGGTGGGATTCGAACCCACGGTACCGTTGCCGGTACACTAGCTTTCCGGGCTAGCCAAATAAGCCGCTCTTGCACCCCTCCCCGGGGCGAAGCGCTAGATTATACCGCACGCCTCTCACCGTCGGACCGACCGACGCGCGCCTGAATCTCCGCCCCCTCCGGGAGGGTTTCCGCGCGCCTTCGCGCGCGAAGCCGGGAGGGCAAGACCTCGAGGGCCCCGGAGAGCGAGTCCAGGCTGTGGTAGGTGATGGGCACGATCACCAAGGTCAGCACAGTCGCCACGGTGAGCCCGAAGATCACCGCGACCCCCATCGGACCCCACCATTGCGAGGAATCCCCTCCGAAGGTGAGGGTGCCCTTGAAGAAGTCCAGGTTGATGCCGAGGGTCAGCGGAATGAGCCCGAGCACCGTCGTGACCGCGGTGAGAAGCACCGGCCTCATCCGGATGACGCCGGAATCGATCACCGCCGCCGTCTTCTCCACTCCGCGGGCCCTCGCCTGCTGCACGAAGTCCAGGAGAACGATGGCGTTGTTCACCACCACCCCCGCGAGAGAGATGACGCCGATTCCCGTCATGATGATTCCGAACGGCGTCGCGGTGACGATGAGCCCCCAGAACACTCCGATGAGCGACAGCGCCACCGATACCAGGATCGCCGCCGGGATCAGTACCGAGTCGAACTGGGTCACCAGGACGAGGGTGATGAGGAGAAGGGCGATGACGAACGCCCTCTGGAGAAACGCCTGCGACTCCCGCTCTTCCTGATTCGATCCCGCGAACGTCCAGCGGTAGCCCGCGGGAAACTCCATCTTCGAAAGCCGCGCTCCCACCTCCTGCCTGACGGAATCCTCGGTGCGGCCCTGCGCCCGCACCACGTCGGCATCGACGGTCACGACTCTCTTCAGATCCACGCGCCGGATGGCCGCCGGACCGACGCCCGGCTCGAGCCGCACCAGCGCCCGGAGGGGAACGGGAATCCCGTCCTCGTCCGGCACCGTGAGGTTCCCGAGGTCGTCGAGCGAGCCCCGGGCTTCGGGCGCGAGCCGCACCACGATGTCGTATTCGTCCTCGCCGATGCGGAATTCGGAGGCGTCGGTCCCGCGCACCGCGGTCTGGATGGTGGTCGCGATGTCTTGGGTGGAGAGCCCGGCCAGCATCGACTCGACGCGGTCGACGTGAAGCCGGAGCTCGGGTTTTCCCCGGTCGAGATCGTCGTCGAGGTTCACGAGACCGGGGACGCCCCGGATCGCGTCCTGGATCTCCTGGCTCAAGCGCGAGAGCACGTCGAAGTCGTCTCCGAAGACACGGATGGTGACGGGTTTTCCCACCTGAGGGCCATCCTCGGGCTTGTCGACCTGGATCTCCGCCCCCTCGATATTCGAGACCGCCTCGCGGACTAGAGCCAGGGTCAGAAGAGAGTTCTGCGAGCGGAACTCTCGGTCCTCGAGGTCGATGCTCACCCGGCTCTCGTTCGTCGCCCCGCCTCCTCCTCCGAAGGAATCCCCGCCCTGGACGCTCATCCCTTTCGAGCCCACGTTCGCCACCACATGCACTTTGTCCTTGGTGCCGAACGTGCTCTTCTCGATCCGCCGCACGAGATCGTTCGAGGTCTCGAGGGTCGCGCCGCTCGGGGCCTCGACGTCGACGAAGATCTGCTGCGGCTCGACCTCGGGAAAGAACTCCAGACCCTTTCCGAGAATGCCATAGGCGAAGAGGGTCATCGCCAGGAACGCGCCCATCGACCAGATCGTCCCCGAGCGGCGATCGGTCACATACGCGGGCCAGGATTTTCGGATTCTCCGAAGGAGACTCCAGACGAGCCACAGTACTCCCTGGAGGACGAACGCGATCCCCGCCAGAATCATCAGTGTGCCCACGAAGGAGAATACCGCCTGGTTCTGGCTGTCGAGAAGCATCGCGAGAAGGGCGATGGCGACCCCGGCGGAGGCGAAGATCACGAAGGCTAGAGGGAGGGCCCAGTTCCTGAAGAACCAGGCGCGGGTCCCCTCGTCGGGAGCGGGCGCGAGCAGATACGTCATGAACCGGCGGTAGGCGGACAGGAACTTCCCCTCCCGTTGCGCAGCATCGTCGCGCGCCCTGGGGGAGGCCATGAAGTAGGCGCAGAACGTGGGGTTGAAGACGAGCGCCACGATGAGCGACGCCGTGAGGCCGATGATGAGGGTGACGGGGAGGTACGACATGAAGTCCCCGACGATTCCCGGCCAGATCAACATCGGGGCGAAGGCGCAGAGGGTGGTGATGGTCGAGGAAATGACGGGGATAGCCACCTCGTCCGTCCCCCGGATGGCGGCGGTGATTCCGTCCTCTCCCTCCTCACGATGCCGGTAGATGTTCTCGACGATGACGATGGCGTTGTCGACCAGCATCCCCAGCACCAGGATCAGGCTGAAGAGCACGATCATGTTGAGCGTGTAGCCCATCGCCTGTACGGCGACGAACGAGATGAGCATCGAGAGCGGGATGGCGGTGGCGACGAAAAAAGAGTTTCGGAGGCCCATGAACGCCATGAGAACCGCGATCACCAGAATCAGGCCCGCGAGGATGTTGTTCTCGAGCTCCGAGACCATGTTCCGGATCTGCTTCGACTGGTCGCCGAGGATGGTCACCACCGTGCCCTCCGGCATGAGCCCCTTCTGCCGCTCCAGCTCCGCCTTGACCGCGTCCGCGACCCCGATCAGGTTCGAGCCGGTGCGCTTTTCCACCGTCAGCGTCACCGAGTCGTTTCCGTCCACGCGCGAGAGGCTCGATTCCTCCTCGAATCCGTACTCGACCCGCGCCACGTCGCGTACGTAGATCGGCTCGCCCTCCCGGACCTCGACGACGAAGTCCTCGATCTCCCGCGGATCCACGACCTCAGCCGGAAGCCGCACCAGGTACTTCAGGCTTCCCACTTCGATCTCGCCTCCGGGAATGTTCAGGTTCTCGCGCCCCACGGCGATTACCAGGTCCTGGAGCGACAGCTCGTAGGAGCTCAGGCGCCGCGGATCGACGTAGACCTGCACTTCGCGCTTCTTGGCCCCGATCACCTGGACCCGGTTCACCCCGGGGATGGCTTCGAGGTCGTCCTTCAAGTCCTCGGCGATGTCCGTGAGCCGGATGACCCCGACGTCGCCCGCGAGGCTCACGATGAGAATCGGGATCTGGGAGAAGTCGACGTCCTGGACCCTCGGGTCTTCGACATCGGGCGGAAGATCCGGCCGGGCGAGATCGACTTTCTCTCTGACTTTCTGGAGGGCGGTGTCGAGATCGACTTCCGGATTGAACTCGACCTCGATTGTCGAGATTCCCTCGGCGCTCGTCGAGCGGATCTCCTTGATGCCGGTGACCCCCTTGAGCTCGGTTTCGATGGGCCGCGTGACCAGGGTCTCCATGTCCTCGGGGCTGGTTCCCGGATAGAGGGTGTAGGCGAAGATGAGCGGGATCTTGACCTCGGGAAAGGACTCCCGCGGCAGAGACACGTAGGAGCTCACGCCGGCGACGACGATGAGGACCACGACGACGTAAACCGTCAATCGGTGGTGAACGCTGTAATCGGTGACCTTCATCGCCCCTCTTCGCCTCCGACTGCGCGCACTCTCTGCCCGTCGACCAGGTTACGGTGCCCGCTCACGATGAGATCCTCGCCGGGTGACGCTCCCTCGAGGAGAAGGATTCGGCCCCGCTCGCTCGGGCCAGTCTCGACCTTGCGCAGCTCGGCGCGACCGTCCTTCATCACGAAGACCACGTTGCCGGTGTCGCGCTCGAGGACGGCGTCCCGGGCCACGACCACCGCGCTCTCGAAGATGCGCCTCGTGAGCGAAACCCGCACGATCATCCCCGGATGGAGGTCTCCCTGCCGATTGTCGATCTCGATCTCCGCCGGGAACGTCCGATTCTGGCCGGTGGCGGCGGGGCTCAAGAAATGGATCTTACCGGTGAACTCGCGGCCGGGGTAGGCGTCGACCTCGAGATTCGCCTCGCCTCCCACGCGGAAGTAAGAGATGTCGTCCTCGGGAAGCCCGGTCGCCGCCTTGAGCCGCGAGACCTCGTGGACGACGGTGATGAGCGAGCCGGGTGGAACGACTTCCCCGAGCTCGATCTCGCGGCTGATGGCGACGCCGGAAACGGGCGACTCGATGATGGAGCGCTCCACCCGAAGCCTTGCCTGCGCCACACGGGCCTCCGCCTGCTTGAACGTCGAGGTCGCGGCGACGAGCTCCTGCCGAGGCACCGCCTGGCGGTCGAAAAGCTCCCGGGTCCTGCTGAAGTTGGCGTCCGCGGCCACGAGCGCGGCTTCCGCCTCGGCTAGAGACGCCTCGAGGAGATCGGTCCCGATGCGGGCGAGCACCTGACCCTTCGCGATCTGTCGACCCTTCTCGAACCCGACCTCCTGGACCGTGCCTCCGAGCTCGGTCGAGACCTTGACTTCCACCCAGGGCTCGAGCCTTCCGGCCAGCTGGAGCTCGTCGCGCAGCGTCGAAGGCTCGATCTTCTGGACGGAGACGTTGACCGCGGGCGCCTCGGGAGCGACGTCGGCCACGACTTCCTCCGGCGGCCCGGAGCAGCCGGCAAGGAGGCTCGCGGCAAGAAAGAGCCCGAAGAGACGCGATCTCGAATCGCTTTTCACGGTTCACTTCCTTTGGGGGCCTCAAGGGCCGCGACGGGACCCGAAGCTTCGATCACGGAGTTGGGAGCATCCGCGCGGAAGCCTGACAGATACTTCATCTCGGCGAGCGCGACGAGCGCGTCATGCGCGACCGTGAGCTCGTTGAGCTCCGACTGCCGGAGAGCGAGCGTCGACTGGAACACGTCGAGCGTCGTGGCCGCTCCCCACTTCAACGACTCCTCCGCGACCCGCTCCGCTTCCCGAGCCTCGTTGACCGCGAGGCTCGTCACTTCGAGCGCCTCGATCGCCCGGAGCCACGTGCCGTTCGCCTCCTTGAGGTCCACGGAGAGCTGGTTTCGGTACGCGCTCTCGTCGTACTGGTTCTGGGTGATCTGGGAGCGGAGAACGCCGGTCTGCGACTTGGTGCGGAACCCGTCGAACAGTTTCCAGTCGAATACTAGGCCCGCGGCCCAGGTGTGGAGAGCGAGATCGCTTACGTTCGAGGTGGCGAAGGTGTTCACACCGAACGAAGCGGCCGCCCGGATCTGGGGCTTCACCTCGGAGCTGGTGACGCCCACGCGGGCCTCGAGAACCTTGCGGTCGACGGCGTAGCGACGGAGCTCGGGCCGGTTGAGGCTCGCGATCTCGAGGAGCGCTTCCGGCCGGAGCACGTTCGGGTAGGGCTCCTCGATCTCGAGCTCGGCAACCACCTCGATGGGCGCGTCGATGGGGCGGCCCAGAGTGTTGTTGACGGAGGCGATCGCCACCTGGAGCCGGTTCTCGGCGGCGAGCACCTCGGGTGCGAGGTTCGCGAGAGCCACTCGCGCGCGAAGCAAGTCGAGTCTCGTCGCGTCCTCGAGCTCGAAGCGAACCTCCACCTGTTCGAGCTGGCGCCGTCGCGACGCCCGCTCGTGCTCCAGGACTTCGAGGTTCTGCCTCGCGAGGAGGTAACCGTAGCACGCCCGGACCACCTCGTAGGCGATGCGGTTCTCGATTTCGCGGACGTCGAGATCGACTCCGGTGCGCTCTTCGTTCGCCGCCCTCATGGCGTTCGAGACCCGGCCGAAGGTGTAGATCGGCTGCGACACCTCGAAGTTCCAGACGTAGTTTGCGAAGAAGAAGGCGGACAGGGCATCGGGGGGGAGCTCTCCGCTCTCGATGATGCGCGCGAAGAAAGGACTGTTGCGCAGCCCCGGGTCGCGGTTCTGCCGCCACGCGAGGCTCGCGCTCACCTGAGGGAGCGCTTCGCTCCGCGCTTCGCGCACCAGCTGGCCGAGCTCGGTGGTTCTCTCCCTCTCGCTCAACACTTCGGGGTTCAGGTCGAGGGCGACTTCGACCGCCTGGGGGATGGTGAAGCTCGCGAGCTCGCTCTCCTGAGCCCGGAGACTCTCGCCGAGGGCGAGGAGGAGGGCAACCGTGCAAACAATCGACTTGTGCTTCCCGTCGGGCATCGTCATTCCTCAGTGGTCTTATGGGAGCGTTGCGTGGGTGAACGGTCCGCGGTCCGAAACCCAAACAATCAATCTAGGCTCGCGGACTTGAGCCGCGCAAGCCCGCCTGGAGAGCTAGCGAGGGGAGAGCGCGAGCACGGCGAAGGCTGTCGCCGCGTCCGACATGAAGCCGGCGGTGAAAGGCTCCTCGCCCGAGCGGTCCCGGTTCACGGACTCCGCCGTCCACCCCCCCGAGTCGTCTTGATTGGATACGAGCCAGGACAGGCCGTGTTCCACGGCCGACCGGGCGGCGGGGTCGCCGAGCTCGCGAAGCACGTGAACCGCGAGGCCGGTGGCGTAGGCATCCGCGCGCCCGCTCTTCCGCTTCCACGGGCCGAGGTCGGAGAGAGCGAAACCCCCGTCCTTCCCCTGCGCCGCCAGCACTCCCTTCAGAAGATCTTTCCGCGCCTCCGGATCCACCAGACCCGGGTGGCTCGCCTCCGCCCACAGGAGCCCCAGGCGGCTGTGCAGGTTCATGCTGCGGGGTGCGGAACGAAGGTATGCCGCGAGACGCGCGAACGGCTCGGTCGTATCCGGCGAGGCGACCTCGGAGGGCGACGACGCGACCGCTGCGAGGCACGAGCCGAAGAAGTCGCTCTCGTCCGTCTCCCAGGGCGCGAGGTCGAAGTGCAGCCAGTCGAAGCCCCCGTCCCCCCGCTGTTCGCTCCAGAGGTTCGCGAGCGCCATCCGCTGGAGGGCGCCCGTCTCCGCGCTCGGCTCGGCGCGCTCGCGATAGGAGAGCACGAGCGCGTTCAAGATCGCCTCGGTCCCGCGCGATTCCCGGATCTTCGCTTCGGTATGGGAGTACCAGGGCTCGGCCTCGCTCCACTTCGTGACTCGCGTCGCCACGTCGTCGAGGAGGGCCCTCTCCGGAGGAGCGAGATCCTTCTCCCCGAGGGGACGACGCAGCGCCGGCCGCGCCAGGAGGTAGGGAGTCCCGGTGTGGCAGGAGATGCAGGAAGTCTCGTGCGACCTCCGGGTCTTGGGGTGGCTCTCCCAAAGAGCCGCACGCTCGTCGAGCTTACGTCCCGCTTTCTCCGGATCCCATTCCGACGGCGGGATGGAGACGGCGACGGCGAGCAACAGGATTCGCGTCACAATCCGACGATGTTAACACGCCGGCGATGCGGCTGGAATCTTCGGCATGCGCTGGGTGAACGTGGGTCCCTACGGCGACGCCATTCAGGGCGAGCTCATTCCCGAGATCGAGCGGCGCTTTCGCATCATCGGCAAGCCCTACGCCCGGGCCCTCACCGGCGGGTCGACGGGGGGCTGGGAATCGCTGGCGATGCAGATTTTCCACCCGGACTTCTACGGCGGCGCCTTCGCCTATGCCCCCGACCCGGTGACCTTCGTCAACGTGGAAGGGATCGACATCAATAAGGATGTGAATCCCTGGATGGAGCTTGGGACTGCGATACAATGAACGGTCCATGAGTCAGGATCCGACCTTTCGCGTGCTCGGACAGACCCCGTCGTCGCGGAGCGTCCGCTACGAGAGCTATCGCCGCGAATGGGATCGACGGGGAGCGGAGCTCGATCCCACCGATCACCCGGTTCATGTGGACCTCGAGACCGTCGCGGTCTGCGATCTCCGCTGCGGGAGCTCGGAGGAGGACCCGCAGGGTTTCTGCCAGATCTGGACCCACGAGCACATCCGCAAGCTCGGCTTCGACGAGCACACCTACAAGCGCGGATACATGGACCCGAAGCTGTACCGCCGCCTGCTGCAGCAATGCGCCGACATGGGGGTGAGCTCCGTCAAGCTCAACTACCGGGGGGAGCCCTCGCTCCACCCGGAGATCGTTGCCTTCGTCGCTCTCGCCGCCGACCTCGGGTTTCCCGACATCATGATGAACACCAACGGAAACGGAGGTGCCCGCACCAACCCCGAGCTCTTCACCCAGCTCGTCGAGGCGGGAATCACCGACCTGATGTTCTCCGTCGACGCCTCCGACCCCGACGCCTACCACCGGCAGCGCGTGGGAGGCGACTGGGAGGTGCTCCTGCACTCGGTGCGGAGCGCCGTGGCCGCGCGCGCCGCCGGCAAGGGGGCCCCCGACTGCCGCATCCGGGCCTCGGTGGTTCGGACTTACATGAACGCTACCGACGTCGACAGCGGACGCATGGAGTCGTTCTGGAAGAACGACATGGGCGTCGACTGGATGTCGGTGAGCGAGTGCTACTTCCCCGCGGGAGTGGAGCACAAATGGAAGGCGGCGGAGTGGCGGCAGCTCGCTGCTTCCGAGTTCCAGTGTCCCGATCCGTTTCGCCGCATGGTCGTGACCTGGGACGGCAAGCACACCATGCCCTGCTGCCAGGGTTTCACCCTCGAGATCGACGGCGGTCCTGTAACCGGCGTGACCGGGGGCGAGGGGCGGAACCAGACGATTCAGGAAGCCTGGGCCAGCCCGAACTTCGAGCGGCTGCGGAGCGCCCACCGCCTCAAGACCTGGGATCGCGCCGGGTCCGCGGGCGAGTCCATCTGCCGCAGCTGCGCCGTCACCAAGAAGCCGACGCCGGTCGCCGTCCAGGTCTAGAACGATCCAGACCGAGGGCGGATCTCCGCTCGAAAAATCGTCTCTGTTCGAGGGCGGCGATCCGGCGGCACCGGCGCGAGACAAGCACCGGTTCCGGTTGGGGACTCATCGGATCGCCGCCTCTCGAGCTCTCTCTTCGAAGAGCCGAAGGAGTTTTCCCCGCTCCTCGGAGTGCTCCCAGTGCCACCGGGTCAGAGCCGCCTTCCACGAGGCTCTCCGGCAGTCCAGGAGATGGCGCCGGTCGCTCGCGAGGCGGCGGAAGCCTTCCGCAAGGGCCTGCACTTCGCCCGGGCGTACCACGAGCGCTTTGTCTCCGAGCTCCTCTGCCAGGGGCCGTTGCCCCGGAGTATCGGTCATCACCAGGGCGAGCCCGGAGAGAACGTACGTGAGGACCTTGTTTCCGAGGGCAAGCCGGTTATTGAGGGACCCCCCCTGCTCGAGGGAAAGACCGATATCGAATGGCATCGAGAGCCTCGTCATCTCGTCCGGAGGACCCGGGGGCAGCACCGTGAGCGCGAGGCGAGGGGCCCTCTCGCGACAAAGAGAAGTGAGGAGCTCTCCATAGCCCGCTGCCGCGGAGCCTCTCAGGTGCAGCTCGGCCTCGATCCCCGAAATGCCCACCGCCACGATCGCTTCCTCCAGGCCGCGGCCCGGCCCGATGGTCTGGCTGAACCAGTAGAGGCGCAGCGCACCGTCTCTCAGGGAGTCGAGATCCGGCGGTCTTTCAGGGAGAGAGAAGACGTTGTGGATTGTCTCCGCCGTCACACCGTACTTCGCGCCATAAGCGTCGGCGATGGGCCGGCTCGAAGCCGTCAAAAACCGCGCCCCCGGCAGGATCTCGCGCTCGATGCGCTCGGCGAGCTTCCGATCGAGAGAGCCTTCCGTGGGCTCCCCCGAGAAGAAATCCTCGAGGTCGAGGGCATACGGCCGGCCCGCGCGTCTCGACGCCTCGAAAGCGGCGGCGATCCCCCCCGTCGTTCCCCCGTAAAAGAAGTCGGCCGATGTGCCGATGGCGGCGGAGACGAGCTCGTCGTGCACCCGGGCGAAAGCCAGCGTCGCCATGGGGAAAGAGACTTCGCTCGTTCTCGCCGCGAGAGCTCGAGCGACGCGGCGCCGCAGCCCGCTCTTCGCGTAGAGCAGCGGTCCCTGCGATTGCGAGTAATCCACTACGATCGTCCGCCATCGCCCGGGCCGCCGCCTCAGAACGTCCAGGTCCGCTTCCCCCGCCCACGGAGTCGAGCGCGTCGAGACAACCGAGACCTCGTATCCTTCTTGCGCGAGGGCATCGGCGGCCTTCAGCATTCGCGGACAGGTGGAGAGGTGGCCCGCAGTCACGAGCGCGAGACGTGGTTTCATCAATGGCTCGAGTTCGAGATAATGGGAGAGATCTCTCGAGAAAGACAAACCCGATGAGCTACCGGTCCGGCTTCGAGCTTCTGGGGCTTCCCTTCGTCCACGTGGCCACGAGCACCGTCGAGAACGGAGTGTGGAAACGCGGAATCGCGCGCGGATGGATCGCGGTCGGAGACATCGCCTTCGGCGTTCTTTTTTCCGCGGGAGGTCTCGCCTTCGGCGGGATCGCCTTCGGCGGGCTCTCGCTCGGGGTGATCACGCTCGGAGGCCTCGCCCTCGGGGGATACGCGCTCGGAGGGCTCGCTGTCGGCTACCTCGCCACCGGAGGCCTCGCCATCGGGCTCCAGGGTGCCGTCGGAGGAGCCGCGATTGCGAAGGAGTTCGCCCTCGGGGGGCTCGCGATCGCCGAGCACGCGAACGACGGCGCGGCCGAGGCTTTCTTCTCGGAAGGGGCCGCGGGCATGGGACGAACGATCATGGACCACTCGGAGTGGTTCGTGCTTCTGGCGTTTCTTCCTCTCCTGGCTCTCCTGGCCCTCCCGGGCCGTTGGAAAAAGCACCGCTCCCCTGGAGCCGACGCGCCTCGGTGACCACCTCGCGGATTGCCTCGACCACGAGCTCCGGCTCGTCCAAAGGAATCCAGTGCCCGCTTCTCTCGGCGATGACGTGCCGAGAGCACCGGCTCCGCCTGGCCTCTTCTTCCTGATCGCGGATCCTCTCGGGCGACGGGTCCGATGCCGTCAAGACAACGAGCGGCCGATCCTCCAGGTCTTTCGTCGCGCGTTCGACGAGGGTCGCGCTCCGAGGGGCTTCCTCGATGAGGCTCGAGAGCGCCCGAAGGGTCGAGGGTCGAACCCAGAAACTGCGGATCGCGGCCCGGCTCGGGGCGGGGAGCTTCGAGAGGAGCCCCGGAAGGTTCCCGAGCCGACGCCGCCCGGCGAGCCGGAAAAAAAAGCGGGTGATCCCGAAGTGGGCGAGGAAGCCGGCGACCCGCGCGACCCGTGCTCCACGCCGGATGCGCCTCCGCTCCGAAGCGCTCGGCGTCACCCATTTTCGCGGGTGAGGCACGTCGACGAGCACCACTCCCGCCACCTCCTCGGGATGCCGCGACCAGAAAAGCTTCGCCACGAAGCCGCCGTAGGAATGACCCACGAGAACGTAGGGGGGCTCGAGAGAAAGAGCCTTCAGACCTCGACGGAGCTCGGCGACGAGGCAATCGACGCGGCGCGGCTCGGACGAGGGATCGCTCCACCCGAAGCCGCCGCGATCGTAGCTCGCGACCCGGGTGAAGGCCGCTACCCCGGGCTGGACTTCCGACCAGCTCAACGACGTTCCCGCAAGAGCCGCGTCGAGCACCACCGTAGGCGCGCCCTCGCCCGCCAGCTGGAAATGCAGCGCGAGGCCAGAGGCGTCGACCCGAATGCCCGGCGGTCGAAACCGCCGCCTCTCCCCACGGCAGAGGACCCTCTGGACCAGAGCCCCGGAGGCGACCGCCGCGAGCGAAAGCCCCGCGAGTGCAAGCCAAGGACTCACCGGCCGGCTCTCAGAGCCTCGAGGGGATCGACCCCTGTCGCGCGCCGGGCGGGAACGTAGCAAGCCACGGCCGCGACCCCGAGGAGACGGCCGATACCGAGGCGAGGCACGCGAGATCGGCGGGGCTCACGCCGAAAGAAGCGCCGACAGCAAGGGAATGAAGGTCTGCATGGGCTCTCCTGTAACCAGCCGCATTCTAGCGCCGCGCGTTGAAGCTCGGCTCATGGCGAGCTACAATAAAAGAGTACCGTTTTCAATTTTGCGGAGGTGGTGTGTGCGGCACCGCGCCGGTGACGTGGAGCCCGAAGAGAGCCTCGGGCCTCTCCTTTTGCGGCTCTTCCTCTTTTTCAACGCCTGCGCTCTCGTCCTCGTCGCAGCTCGCTCGGACGTCTCCGACATAGCCAGCCCAGCCAACCAAGGAAACCCTGGAAGCCCGATCCTGCTCCCGGTGTGGGGGGTGAGCCAGGAAGAGCTGACCGACAGCTTCTCCGATCGACGCGACGTCTTTCGCCGACACGGCGCCATCGACATCAAAGCACCCTGGGGAACGCCCGTCGTCGCCTCGGACGACGGGGTCATCCATCGCCTGCTCGAGAGCGATCGCGGGGGTCTGGGCATCTACCAGGTAGACCCCGGTTCCCGCCGCTGCTACTACTACGGTCACCTGGCGCGATACGCCTTCGGGCTCGAGGAAGGGGTGCGCGTGTCTCGCGGCGACGTACTGGGCTTCGTGGGGACGACGGGAAACGCTAGCGAGGACGCCCCGCACCTGCATTTCGCCGCCTACGACGTGGAAGGCGACGGGAACTGCTTCTCCGGGACTCCGGTCAACCCCTTCACGCTTCTGATCGCGAACTGAATCTTATCATTCCTGCACGTCCTCCGCCTGGCGGACGGCCTCCTCGTCCATCCCCATGTGATGGCCGATCTCGTGGTAAACGGTGTCGCGGATCTCTTCGATGAGATGCTTTCGGCTCGGCGAGATGTTCTCCAGGTTGCGCTGGAACAGGAGAACTCGATCGGGAAAGTCCCAGCTCTCCGACTGGATGGTTCCTCCCTGGTACAAGCCGAGGAGATCGAACTCGAGACCCTCCTTCAACAACGCCATTCCCGGGACGTCCTCGACCGCCACTTCGACGTTCTCCAGATAGCTTTCGAACTCCTCCGGGAGCTCGGCCAGGGCCTCGTCCACCACTTCGTCGAAATCTTCCGCATTCAGGCGGAACGGCCGGAAGTACGACTCGGGGTCGAGCTCCGCGGCGCGCGCGAAGGCTTCGTCCGCTTCCTCGATCCGACCGAGCTGGGTACAGCAAAGCCCGAGCGCGTGATGCCCCTCGGGAAGGTAGGTGTCGAGCTCGATCGAACGCCGCGCCGCGGCGAGGGCTTCCTCCGGCGCCGCCCGCTGCAACCGGACAAGCGCCTCCAGGTGGCGGAGCTCCGGAAGCTCCTCGAGGGCGAGCGCCTGGTCGCAAACCTCGTCCGCCTCCTCGTGCTCCCCGAGCTCGTAGAGCGCCGAGGCCGCGAGGTAGAGGGCTTCGACGGAGCGCTCTTCCCGCAGGGTCTCGACGACGTCCTCGAATCGAGCCTCGTCGTAGAGCACGCGGGCCTTTTCGAGCCTGGCCGAGTCCAGCTTCGGATCGAGCGTCAGCGCCCGCTCGAGCGACGAAAGCGCAGCTTCGATTTCTCCCCGCTGGGCCTGAACCATTCCCACCAGGCAATGCGCCTCGGCGGACTCGGGCGCCTGCGCGACGAGACTCTCCGCCTCCTCGAGGGCTTCGCCGAGCCTTTCCTCTTCGAGATGCTGGTGCACTCGCTCCCAAGCGCCCGTAGTCTGAGGCTCTTCCGCCATCGTCATCCCCGCGTTCGGCGTCGTCGAGAGCTCAGCATAGCTCCGGAGCCGTCAGTCAAAAAGCTCGGCGAAGGCCGGAGTCGCCCGCTCCTCGAGAACGCCGCTCTCCGAGCGGACCAGGAGCAAAGCCGCCAGATCTTTTTCTGCCGCGAGCCGAAATGCATCCTCTGGCCCGAGCACCAGGAGGCCCATCGAAAGAGCCGCGGCGGTCATGCAGGTCGAATCGAGGACGGTTACCGACAGCAGCCCGTGATCGAGGGGGCGCGCGGAGCGCGGATCGACCAGGTGGGAGTGGAGCTTGCCTGCGAGAGCTTCCGCGTCGTCGGCGCCGCGGTAGTCCCCCGTGGTCGCCATGGAGAAGCCGCTCAAAGGAACGCTCCTTTGGATCTCCCCGCGCCCCGGCCCCGGCTTCACGATCGAAGCGCTCCATGGTTCTCCCGCGGCGTCCTTTCCGCGAGTGCGGACCTCGGCTCCCGCTTCGATCAGGTAGTTCTTGAAACCGCGCTCCTCGAGCTCCGCCGCTGCGAGGTCGAGCGCATAGCCCGTCGCGAGACCCGAGAGGTCGATCTCGAGCGATTCGATCCTCTTGGTGATGGTGATGGAATCGTCGTCGAGCACGAGATTCCTGAAGCCGACGCGGGCGCGCTCCCGCGCGATCTGTTCCTCGGTCGGTGGTACGGAGCGGACCGAACCGCCGGGTCCGAACCCCCAGAGCCGAGACAGGGGGACGACGGTTGGGTCGTATGCCCCTCCGGTCAGCTCGCTCACCCGTAACGCTTCCCGAATCATCTCCACGGTATCGTTCGAGATCGGGGTCTCGACGCCGGCGGCCGCGGAATGGAGGCGTGAGATGTCGGACTCGGGAAGAGAGCTCGACACCGTCGAGCTCACCCTCTCCAGGGTGTCGCCGACCATTCTTTCGACCTCGGCACCTTCGCTCGGGGGGAGTCTCTCGGCGAGCCTCACGAGGAAGGGCGCGCCCGCGGCCTCACCTTCGATGAGCTCACCCTGGGGTGGCTCTCGCTCGCAGGCAATCGCCAGAAGAAGGAGAAGAGCGACGGACGAACGCATTGTTTCAGGCGGGCGGTGACGGGAGCGGCAGCCTATCATTTCACAAACGCCGGAATGGGGCAATCGAGCAATGGAACGGGGGCTGGATCCCGGCGTCGTCGATCCGGCATACTAATATGAGGTCCTAGACAGCGTCATACCCCGATACGGGCCGGCCAACCGAAGGGGTCGCCTGGCCCAAGCAAACGGATTTCGATTCGAATGTCAGAGGCTCAATCTCGCGAAACCAGCTCGGCCCGGTGGTGTCTGGAGAGCCTCGTCGACGGGGGCAAGAGCCTCCAGCGGATCCCGATCGTGAACGTGCCGTTCCGCATCGGGAGGATCGTCGGCCTCGACCTCACCCTGCCTTTCCAGTCCGTCTCCAAGCGGCACGCGGAGATCTATTGCGAGGGAGAGGAGCTGATGCTCCGCGACCTCGACAGCACCAACGGGACCTTCGTCAATCGAAAGCGGGTGAAGGGGGCGCCCCTCCACGAGGGCGACATCCTGCACTTCGCGGAGTTCGAGTTTCGTGTAGCCCGGCAATCGAGCGAAGGCGGCATCGGAGATGAAGCCACACTCGAAAGAGGGACACTCGCCCTCGGCCGCGTGGAGCTTCCCCAGCACTTCGTCTCCGGAACCCGGCAGCTCGCGGAGCTCCTGGAACGCGGCCTCACGGCGCCGGTTTTCCAGCCGATCGTCTCTCTCCCCGGCGGCGCGATCGTGGCCTACGAGGCCCTCGGGCGCGGCACGCACCCCGAGCTGCCTTCGAGCCCGAAGGAGCTCTTCCGGATCGCGGAGACACTGGACCGCGCCGCGGAGCTCTCGCGGCTCTTCCGCCGCCGCACGCTGGAGCTCCTGGTCGCCGCCGGAGCGGAGCTGCCTCGCCTTTTCCTCAACACCCACCCCTCCGAGCTGGGAAAGCCGGAGCTGGTGGAATCCCTGCGAGCGCTGCGCGCCATCGGCCCCGATTTCGACCTCGCCATCGAGATCCACGAGGGGGCGCTCGCCGAGCCCCAGGTCATCGCCGAGCTCAAACGCGATCTCGATTCGTTGGGAATGCGCCTCGCCTTCGACGACTTCGGTCTCGGCGAGCGCATCCTGCAGCTGGCCGAGGTGCCGCCTCACTATCTGAAGTTCGACATCAGCATGGTCAAGGACATCGTCAAGGCGCCCCCCTCGAAGCGGCGCCTGCTGAATATGTTGTTGGCCGCGGCGCGCGAGGTGAGCGCGGATCCCATCGCCGAGGGCATCGAGACCGAGACGGAAGCCAAGGTCTGCGTCTCCGCGGGCTTCAAAATGGCGCAGGGCTACCTCTTCGGCCAGCCCCTTCCGCTCGCCGCCATCAGAGAAAACGCCGGACGGCGTTGAGCAGAAGCGTCAGAAGAATCGAGAGCAGGATCATCGAGGTGATGGGGATGTAAACCCGCGTCGATTCGCTCTCGTAGCGGATGTCTCCCGGAAGGCGCCCGAACCAGGAGACCCCGCCCCAATAGATCACGAGGCCGGCGACGGCCAGGAGGGCGCCCAATCCCAGGAGCAGCAAACCCAACTCGCGGGTTTCCATAATCTTCGCGCTCGCCTTGCTCTCCACGGCGGCCCCCTACGCTACTCTCTTGGATCGTATCCGAGTCGCTTCGCTTCGGCCAACTCTCGCTCGGCGTCCGCCCGGCGACCCATATCGTACAGTGTGACCCCGAGCGTGTAATGGGCGAGCGCTAGATTGGAATCGAGCTCGACGGCTCTTTCGAGCGCCGTCACCGCCTCGTCGAGGCGGCCCTCGGCGCGAAGCGTGAACCCGAGCTCCTGGTAGAGCAACGGCTCCTCGGGTTTCAGACGGATGGCGCTGCGGATCGCGGTCGCCGCTTCCGGCAGCTCGCCCCTCTCCCGAAGGATTCTCCCGAGATGCTGAAGGGAAAGAACGTCTCCGGAGTCGAGTGCGACGGCCCGTCTCAGAGCGCGTATGGCCTCTTCCTGCCGTCCCGATTGACGTAGGGCGACCCCCAGCGCGCGTTGAGCGCGCGCGTCCCCTGGAGACAGGGAGACCGCGCTTGCGAGCGCATCGGCGGCCTCGCGAGGCTGCTGATTCTCGAGGAGCGACAGGCCGAGGTTGTAGTAAGCAGTGGCGTAACGCGGCTCGATCCTGAGCGCTTCACGGAAGGCGGCGATTGCCTCGTCGAGACGCCCGGAGCGGGCGAGGCTCGTGCCGAGCTCCAGCCGGTCGGCAGCCGATGGATTCGCGGACGGAAGCGCCGGACGCGAGGGCGGCGAGGGCGGAACCCGTCGGCGCTCCTCTGCGACATTCGCGAGGTCGGTCACTGGAATCTCCACCGGGGGAGGTTCCTCGGCGGGCGTTTCTGCGGTCGCCGCCACCTGCGTCGTCGCCTCCTCGCTCGAAGGCGGCGGAGAAAGAGGAGGCGGACCGGTCTCCCGCGACAGTGGAGGCGGAGGAATCGAGTCCATACCCAAGTCCGCGCTCGAGACGAACCAGAAGCCGGTGGCGAGAAGCGCCAGGATTCCGAGTGCGAGAATCGCGCGCCCGAGGCCCGTGCCCTCGTCCCACGGCGGCAGTGTGGGAGGATATTGCAGATCGAGATCCACTGGATCCGGGTCAGGCTCGGGCTTCGGCGCCGCGGGCGTTTCCACAGGAGGGGGTGGCTTCGAATCCTCCCTCAACCACTCCCGGAAACGAAGCCCCTCGAACCCGTAGTCGCGCTTCGTGCTCAGCACGTGCTCCTCGGCGACGGTCGACGCGCTCTCGAGATAGGCGTTCATCATCGCCTGACCGGCCACCACGTTGATCTCCCGCGGAAGGCCCTGGGTCATCTCGTGAACCGCCTGGACCGCCGCGGGGGAGAAGACCTCCCGGGGCAGAAGAGCTCCCGCCGTTCGGAGCCGATGGGCGATGTACTCCGCGGTCTCCTCCCGACTCAAAGCCCCAGCGACGTAGCGGACCGCGATTCGCTGGCGGAGCGGACGCATCGGACGCTGGCGCAGCCGGTTCAGGAGCTCCGGCTGTCCCACGAGACAAATTTGAAGAAGCGGCCGTTCGTCCTGGTTCAGGTTCGAAAGAAGGCGCAGCTCCTCGAGCGCCGGAGACGAGAGCAGGTGCGCCTCGTCGACGATGAGAACCGCTGGATCGCCCGCGGCCGATGAGGCGAGAAATCCCTCGAGCCGAGCGATGAGCGCGGGCTTCGACTCGCCTCCCCGAGGCTCGAGGCCGAAACGGCGAAGAACCTCCTCGAGGAGCTCACGGTCATCGAGACTGGTGTGCCTTACCAAGGCTTTCGGGGTATCGGGGGCGAGCGCCGAAAGCATCGCGCGGATCGCCGTGCTCTTTCCCGTCCCGACCTCGCCCACGAGGAGGAAGAACCCTTCGCGGTTCCTCAGGGCGTACAGAAAATGCGCGAGAGCTTCCTTCAGCTCCTTGCTCGAGAATGGCGGCGGAGCGGCGGATCCGGGGAGAAACGGGTTCTCTTCGAGACCGAAGTGCTCCGTATACATCCGGCTCTCCGCGTGGTGGGCGCGAGGCAGCCTAACCGAGCGGGAGCGGGTTTTCACTACGGTATATACCCGAGCGACCGGAGCTCGCGCAGCGTTCTTTCCTGGATCTCCCGCTCGAGATCCTGGTCGCGGCCAAGAGGCGTGGTTTTCATGAGCTCGCGCGAGTAACGCTGGAAGCGTACCGCCCGGTCCAGATTCAGGAGATCCGCCGCCGGCCTTCCGTCCATGGTGCTGCCCACCGGCAGATCGAAAAGGTGAAGGATCGTCGGTGCGATGTCGTGGACGTTCATCGTGGCCGTCCTTCCCGGGCGCGCGAGCGGGCCGCGCATCAGGAAGATGCCGGGAGGCGGCGGCTCGCTCTCCGGAACGTGATAGTGGTCGTACCCCCCTGCGTGGAGGGTGAAGCCGTGGTCCGAAACGACGATGAAATGGGTGTTCTCGCTTCCCGGGGCCGTGAGGAACCCCTCGAGGATGCGCTCCATGTACTGATAGAACGGCAGCAGCACCGCGGAAATCTCTCCCTGGAAACGATCCAACTCTTCGTCGGACAGCCTGCCTTCCGACATCGCCGAGAGCGTCTCTTCGACTCGGTCGGGCTCGATGAGACGGAGGGCCACGTGCTGCACGATGTCGGGAAGGCGGAAGTAGGCGGCGAAGAAATCGTACCTCTCGGTTCGGGATAGATCCAGAGAGATGTTCTCGATGAGCGCCTCCTGAGCTACGTAGACCCCGTAGTCTTTCAGCACGGGAACATCGTCGAGCGATTCTTTCGCCTGGACCGTACGGTAGACCTCGCCGAGGTCGGGGAGCTCTCGCTCCTTTCGCGCCTCCTCGTAGTCCAGGTCGAGCATCGGCAGCAGGCGATCGAAGAGCTCCTGTGGATGGACCGAGTCTCTCATCCGGGCGCGGCGCTCCGGGCCGAGGAGGAGCGCCCTCCGGAACCGGTTCGAGACCATGATTCCGTCGATTCTGTCCGGCGGGTAGGTCACGAACCAGTTGACGACGACGGAGCGCTTTCCGAAGTGATCGAGGATCTGCCAGATGGAAGGCTCGCGGCGCTCGGAGTTGTCGAAGGGGACCGGGAGATCGTTCTCCTTCAGATAGACGAAGTCGAGGATGCCGTGCTTCTCCATCGTCATCCCCGTGGCGATGCTCGTCCAGATGACGGGCGACTTCGTCGGTTTGAAGGTCTCGAGCGGACCCCAGGCGCTCTCGTTCCGCAGCCGCTCGAGGTAGGGAAGCTTCCCCGCGCGGATCGAGGGCTCGATCGTGTCCCAAGAGGCGCCGTCGAAGCCGAGGACCACGACTTTCATCGGGGGCTCGGCGCTTCTGCAAGAGGTCCCGAGCGCGACGCTCACCAGGAGAGCGGCCAGCTCGCGCACGCTACAGCCTTCCCAGTCTCTCGGTCAGAAGCTCGAAGAATCCGTCGGCGTCGACCCCATGCATCCACACGGCGTTCGGGGCCTTTCCCGTCACTCCCCAGAAATCGACCGCGGTCGCTCCCATGGTGAGCTCGGAGCCGGTCTCGACGTCGAGGCGCACGCGCTTGCCTCGAAACAAGCCGGGTTTCAGGAGATACGCGATGGTGCAGGGGTCATGAAGCGGAGCCCCCTCGCTTCCGTACTTCTCCGTGTCGAACCGGTTGAAGTACTGGAGCATCGAGGCGACGGTCTCGCCGGTTTTCGTTCCCAGGGCGCGGATTCTTCCGACTCGGGGCGGAGTCGCGAGGACCTGATGGGTCACGTCGAGGCCCATCACCGTGATCGGCCGGCCGCACTCGAAGACCACTCGGGCGGCGTGGGGATCGACGTAGATGTTGAACTCGGCCGAAGGAGTGGTGTTGCCTCCCTCGCGCATCGCGCCGCCCATGAGCACGATCTCGCGGATCTTCGGGGCGAGCGCCGGAGCTTTCACCAGCGCCGAGGCGATGTTGGTGAGCGGGCCCACGGGGACGAGAGTCAGGGAGTCGTCTCCGGCACGGCGCAGCGTCTCCACGATGAAGTCCACGGCGTCGTCTTTCGCGAGCGGAGTCGAAGGCTCGCGGATCTCGGCGCCGTCGATGCCTTCCCTCCCGTGGACGTACTCCGCCGTATAGAGCGGACGCAGGATGGGGCGGGAGCAGCCGGCGAAGACCGGGACGTCTCTTCTTCCCGCGAGGTCGCACATCAGCCGGGCGTTTCGCTGCGTCTTTTCGAGAGGCACGTTCCCGGCGACGGTGGTGATGCCGAGAACCTGGATCTCCTCGGTCGACGCGAGCGCGAGGAGGATGGCCACGGCGTCGTCCTGTCCGGGGTCGCAATCGAGGATGATGGGGCGGCTCATCAGTTCGTCAGTTTACCTTTTTCCCTCGAGCAGGGCGTGGAAGCCCTTCTCGAGTCGGCCGATCTCGTCCCGAGCTCCGCGGTGCCGGGGGCTGTCAATGGCTCGGGTGAATTCCCTTGTGCTACATTCCCCTGCTCCTTCATGTCCATGCTCGCGCTCCTGCTCGCAGCGTCCGTACTTCCCCAGACTCCGTCTCCCACACCGGAGCGCCCGCGGCGCATTCTCCTCGACGTCGACCCCGGCATCGACGACGCGCTCGCGATGTTCCTGGCGATGCACTCGCCGGAGCTTCGCATCGAGGCCGTAACCGTCGTCTCGGGAAACGTGATCGTCGACCTCGGCGCCGAGAATGCGCTGAAACTCGTGGAGCTCGCGGGCCGAGAGGACCTCATCGTCGCCAAGGGCGCAAAGTATCCCCTCCAGAAGAAACTCATCACCGCGGAGGCGGTCCATGGAGAGGACGGACTCGGAGGAAAGAAGCTCCCCCTTCCCTCGAAGAAGCTCGACCCGCGCCACGCGGTCGACGTCATCATCGACATCGTCAGCCGCAACCCGGGCGAGATCACCCTCGTCCCCGTCGGCCCCCTCACCAACATCGCCCTCGCGTTCCTGAAGGAGCCGGAGATCCGCTCCCAGATCCCCGAGATTATCCTCATGGGGGGATCCATCGTGGGCGGAAACGCGAGCCCGGCGGCGGAGGCCAACATCTATAACGATCCCGAAGCGGCGAAGGTCGTCTTCGAGTCCGGAATCCCCATCGTGATGGTCGATCTGGGAGCGACGGCGCAGGCGCGCCTCACGCGGAAGGATCTCGAGCGGCTGCGGGCCTCTGACTCGCGAATCGCCCGCTACGCCGCGGAGCTCGGCGATTTCTATATCGCTTTCTCCGAACGGCTGGGGTTCACGGAGGGGGCGGACCTCCACGACCCGCTCGCCGTCGGGCTCGCCATCGACCTTTCGATCGCGACCGACCTCCGGCCGATGCACATCCAGGTGGAGACCAAAGGGAGTCTCACCTACGGGGAGACGGTCGCGAACCGCTACCTCCTCCTGGAAGCGATCGAAGACGCTGGGGACCACTACCGCATTACGTCTTTTCCCAGGGTCGAGCCCAATGCCCGGGTTCCCGTGACCATCGACTCCGCACGATTCCTCGGGCTCTTCCTGGACCGGCTGACGAGGTAGCCATGGCTCGAAAGAAAAAAGCCTCCCGGGTCGTCGTGGTCGGGAGCGCCAACGTCGATCTCACGACCTTCACCGACCGGATGCCGCACGCGGGAGAGACGATGTTCGGCAGCCGATTCGATCTCGGCTTCGGAGGAAAGGGCGCGAATCAGGCGGTCGCCGCCGCGCTCTGCGGAGCTCGGGTGCACCTGGTAGCGCGGGTGGGGGACGACCTGTTCGGGCCGGCGACCATCGAGAACCTCGAGGCCCGGGGCGTCGGCACGCGCGAGGTGAAGACGGTGAAGGGCGTCGGGAGCGGGGTGGCCCCGATCTTCGTCGAGCCGAGCGGTCAGAACCGGATCCTGGTCGTCAAGGGAGCGAACGACTCCCTCACTCCCAAGGCGGTCGAGAAGGCGGCGTCCCTCTTGAAACGCGCCGACGTCATCCTGCTGCAGCTCGAGATCCCTCTCGAGACCGTGTACTACACCATTCGTTTCGCGCGAAAGAACGACCTTCGCGTCATCCTCAACCCCGCGCCCGCGGCTCCATTGAGCCTGGAGCAGCTTTCGGGAGTGAGCTACTTGATCCCGAACGAGATCGAGGCGGAAGCGATCTCGTTGAAGTCGGTGACGACCATCGGAGACGCTCTCGAATCGGCGAAGGAGCTCGTGGCTCGCGGGTTTCCGCGGGTGGTGCTCACGCTGGGGGAGCGGGGGGCCATCCTCGCCGGGGCCGACGGAGCGCAGCACCTGCCGGCTTCGAAAGTCGAGACCGTGGACACGACCGGCGCCGGCGATGCCTTCATCGGGAGCTTCGCCGCTTTCCTCGGGGCAGGAGTCCCGGAGACCGAGGCGGTCGAGCGGGCCAACCTCTATGCGGCGCTCTCGACGACTTCCGTCGGGACGCAGAAGTCCTTCGTCAGCCGGAAGCGCTTCGATCGTTCCTGGCGCGCCTTGCGCGAAGGGAAGAAGAAACCGGCCGCCTCATGATAGGCCGCGTCTCGGAGCGGCGCGCCGCTTCCCGGAACCCGGCGGCGAGGTAGGCGGAGGCGATTCCCGGATAGGCGAAGACCGCGGGCATCGGCGCCTTCTTCGGCTCGACGGGATAGGCTTCGACGATCGAGGCACCGTTCTCTTTCGCGTGGCGCACGGCGGCTTCGATCATCTTCGTCGAGAGTCCTCGTCCCCGGTGGATCTTCGAGAGGAACAGGCAGACGATGGACCAGACGGGCTCGTCATCCACCGGGGCCAGGATCCGGGAGCGCGCGAGGCTCCCGATGAGCTCTCGCGGCTCGATCGAGCACCAGGCGACCGGCTGTCCCTCCACGTAGCCGAGGATGCCGGGGATTCGTCCCGAGTCCACGAGCTTCTTCATCGCCCGGCGATTGCCATCGCCCTTCAGGCGCTCGTACTCGGAGCGCCTGAGCCGGGGGAACATGCACCAGCAGCCCCCGCAGGCGCCCTTCGCGCCGAAGAGCGCTTCGAAATCGTTCCAACGGCCGGGCGTGAGCGGATGCGCTTCGAAAGTTCTCATGACTTCGAGAGAAGAAGAGCGAAGCGCCGAATTCCTTCCGCGATCTCCGCCCCGTCGAGGTTCCCGTACCCGAAGAGTAGCCCAGGGCGGTTCGACTCCGACAGAAAGTAAGGGGCGACGGAGTAGAGCCCGACGCCGGCCTCTTCGGCCGCGGTGATCCACGAGTCGAGCTCCCTGGTCGTTCGCCCGGGGAACCAGACGACGACGTGGATTCCCGCGTTCGCGCCGGAGATCTCGAAGGGCTCCGAAAGCCGCGATTCGAGCGCTTCGAGAAGCGCCTCGCGGCGCGCCTGGTTCCGGACCCGCGCGCGCCGCAGGTGCTGGTCGAACTCACCGGATTGAAGAAGCTCGGCCACGGCACGCTGCTCGAGGAGCGACGCCTGGCGGTCGGAGAGCCACTTCGCGCGGGTGAAGTGGGGCACGAGCTCCCGGGGAAGTGCTATGTAACCCACGCGAAGCGCGGGAAAGAGCACCTTGGAGAACGTTCCCAGGTAAACGACGCGGCCGTTGGCATCGAGGCCCTGGATGGATTCGAGAGGCCGGTCTTCGTAACGATACTCGCTGTCGTAATCGTCCTCGAGGATAACCGCGTTTCGCTCTTGCGCCCACGAGAGGAGCTTGAGCCTCTTCGCGAGCGGCAGGGTGACCCCGGTCGGAAACTGATGCGAGGGGGTGACATAGACCGCCTTCGCGTCGGCGGCCCTCGGCCATTCGAGCCCGTCTTCCCGCACCGGACAGGGGATGAGCTCGAGCCCATCGGCGCGGAAGATCTGGCGGGCGCCTTGATAGCAGGGATCCTCGAGGAGAAGGCGGTCGCCCGGCTCGAAGAGCAACCGCGAGACAAGGCTCAGGCCCTGCTGCGACCCGCTCACGACGACGAGGTGTTCGGCGGAGGTTCGAACCGCGCGGTTGCGGAATAGGTAGTGGGCGATCGCCTCCCGGAGGTCGGGATCCCCCTCGGGCGGTCCGTAGTCGAGGGAGAGCTTCTCGCTCGCGCGCCGGAGCGCCCTTTGCCAGCTCCGTACCGCCACCTCGTCGGGACGCGAGAGACCGTAGGCGAAGTCGTAGGGAAGGAGGCGGCGCCGACCCGTCAGCATCGTGTGAGACGCTCGCCGCGCGTAATCCGAGAGCGGGATGGGTGACCCGCTCGCGGCCACCGCCCCCTTCGGCGGCGCCGGTGCCTCGGGGATCTCTGATGTGACGTAGGTCCCCGAGCCTTGCGCGCCTCCGATGTAGCCCTCGGCCTCGAGTTGACCATAGGCCTGGAGCACCACGTTGCGCGA
>Ga0299906_10000898_pt1 | contig 26038 bp, 25 predicted proteins | sample RVTome_14_FD_200259 | JGI IMG/M metagenome (GOLD analysis project Ga0299906, IMG submission 200259) | Soil microbial communities from uranium-contaminated site in the Upper Colorado River Basin, Wyoming, United States - RVT145D125 (version 2) ...
TACGTATCATAGTACCCGCTAGTAACAGTATGAAATGCCGAGTCTTCATTTACCCATGTTATTATCTCCCCAGAACTAGCCGTAATTTCAGCTGGCACATAACAGGTATTGGTAGCCTCACAGCCGGGCCTCGATGAGGAGACGGTGATCAGTACTGTGCGCTGATCAGCCATGAAGTTGTCGCTTTCAGTAACGTTGCTTTCTAGGCTGATCGTCACTATCACCCCAGCAAGAATGATTACCACTACGGACAAAATTAGGATCATTTTTGACAACTACGATCAGCAATATGTGCTGAGAATTTATTTTGTAGAGTTTTTTGCGTCTTGCCAGCAGATGTGGTTATTATATAATAACCAGCTTTTCTAATACCGACTATTACAAGGCACAGGTTGTGGCAGAAAAAAGTTCAGGACTGCTAGAATACATCCCTGGATCTCATTCGCTTCTTTTGCAGAAAAAAATCGAGCAGCCTCTTGAGGGGTTTGCCCAAAACATCAAAGAAAGTTTAGTCGAGTATACGGAGAGTGGCAAAAGCGATGTCGAAAAGGGCCATAATTTTTTACACTGGGTTTTGACTAGGGTCTTTGAGGCAACAGAAGACGATGCATCAGACGCAATAATTGATGGTGCAAACGATCTCGGCATAGATGCCTACTTGCCTGTGGATTTTTCCGATAATAAGATAAGGCTTTTTCAGTCAAAGTATGGGACTGCGCATTCTGAAGAAGCAATTGCCAAGTTCAAAGAAGATGTCAAAAGGCTACTTACCAAGGACGTAACAAAGATGCGGCCGGAGCTTGCAAATCTAGTTACAAAAATTCAGGAAAAGAACCTAAAGATAGAGTGTTGTTATGTAACAAGCCAGCAAGTAAACTATGACGACGAATCAGTCGAAATCATCGATATTGACAAAATAGTACGAAGCCTCTGGGATCGAATCAAAAAGCCAGCAGCCGGTAAGAAATCAAAGATAAAATTGGAAAAGATGATCCACTACAAGAACACCGTTCTTGGCGTGTTAAAGCTTCGAGAGCTGACCGATTTTGTGACAAAAAACCGCGATTTTGTATTCGAATCCAACATAAGACAGTGGATGCAGTTTAAGACAAACGTAAACAAGGGAATCAGAGAAACACTTCAAAACACCCCTGACAAGTTTTTTTATTATAATAACGGAATAACAATTGTCGTTAGCAGTTTTGAGGAGCTTCAGGAAAACATCATGATGCTTCATGCGCCACAAATAGTCAATGGGGCTCAGACATCAAACTCTATTTTGGATCATGCAAAAAGAACCAACAATCTTGATGGAAGTATTACAGTAACAATTATCAAAGCAGATGACGAGCTGGACCAAAACAACATTACAAAGTATAGGAACTCGCAAAACTCTGTGAGGGGAAAGGATCTTGTATCACTGATGGATTTTCACAAATCCATTAAATCCCAGCTTGAAAATTACGGATATTTTTATGAGATTCAGGCAGGCTCCTTTGATAGCAAGACCAAATCACTGCAAGCAGAGTTCAAAGGAGATGGAATCTACAACCGGTATCTTCCTGAGAATCACAAAAAAGTAATTGTTGCAAAGGATGCAATTCAGGTACTTATTGCAGGAATTGAACAGAGACCAACGGAATCGTATAGTTCACCTGCGCAGTTCCTACCAAGAGGCAGCAAATACGACGATGTCTTTAATGAAAACCTAAAAGACGATTATCGGTTATTGCTTTATCCATACCTTGTAAAAGAATTTGCCAAAAAATCCTTAGGATACGGCAAGCGCGGCGGCCACAAAACAAAACGATATGCAACCTTGTTCTTTGTTGCAGTGTATTTTAGAATCATCTACAAAAGCATTCTTGGCACAAGGGGAGATTTTAAAGAAGACATTGTAAAGATGGAGCCAATTTTCAAAAGCAACAAGCTCAATGAGCGAATTTTGAAGCTGGCCGATGTAGTGGTGACCAAGTTCTTAGAAGACACCGTAGTCGACGACGAGATGGAAATTGCCAACACAAAACACAATTTCTTTTCTCACCACGTATGGAACGAGGCGATGCTTCGAGTAGTTGACAAAAAGATACGACAAGAAGAAGACGAGATTGAGAGCATCAAGAAACTAGTAAACAGTTTGCTTTAGAATTATCATAAATTGCGATAGGCATCAGGCCATGTAAAAATTGCAGGAGATTTACATTGGCCAGACACTCTATCGCAGCTTTTCTGCTACGCACTAATATTTAACAAATTTTTTTTCCATATCAAAACATGAACATGATTTTTATATAGAGTTCTGAATTTGGAGATTGCTTGAAAGACGTCGACAAATGTGTTTTGTGCAACGGCCCAATGGATCACAAATATCTTGGAATGAAAGACTGGAACATCCAAGGCCACATGTGTAGCAAATGTTATACAAAAAAGATTTCTGAGCATTATCCTGGCCAACACGTACGTGTTAATTTGGATAAGGAGTAGCTATTCAGAGTTTTTGTACTTGTTAACGTAAAGGCAGTTCCAAGCTACTGCGTCATCTTTGACGTCTTTTTCCTCAAGGAATTTGATATTAGTGATGGTTTTTTTCTTTTTTAGAAGGTTTATCACAAAGCTTATGAATTTTTCACATCTGCACTCCTCCACAAGGCATGCCCCATCATGATCCTCTTTTGTGTGGCCGCAGTTGCATACCATGTTCTTCTTTACGTCCTTTTCCTCTTTTTGTGAATAGGTACCAAACCTCAGATACGCCTCCCCCATGCTTCCCTTTTTGAATCGTGTATAGTTGTCTGATTTATCCAAAAGCTTGAAAAACGATCTGTTGCTATCCGGCCTCCTTGTTTCGGATGCTAAGATGAACCAGTATTTGTCTTCGGCTTCCACAAATCTGAGTTTTATGTCGTGATCACTCCACCAATGAACGGTTTCATTCCACATAGCAGACGCAGTTCTGCGGTCTGAAAACAAGGGGATCACATTCATTCTAAGATCAAAATACCTATACGCCACACCCAAAAAGTCCTGATACCAAGGATTTGAGATGCCTGACACTTTAAGGAAAAGTACATAGTTTGATTATTAATATGATCGGAGACTCACCTCTTAGATTGTTGGATCAATTCGCCAATATGGCAGTCTCTTTTAGAACGTCAAATTATCGGTATATAAAAAGATGGTAATAATACAATAACCAGATCATTTTACCTAAAGAACAATTATTGATTTAGATGAAAATAGACCAAAACGGGACATCTGCGAGGTGTTCGATATGTGGGGAATAATCCCCGAAGAGAACCGACAGATAAGATGTCCATGCGGTCATACAGAAGATCGCAACATCAGCGCTGCATAAAACATCTTGTATAAGGGTATTCAGGTGCAGCTACGAGTCCTTCGGCTAAGGCCCGACGCGCCACAAGGTGAAGCAATGAAGCAGTTAAAAGACGCCAAGCAGATTGTGGTGAGTTATCTTTGAACATCCAGAGGTAACAGTGCCATATGATCGTGAGTAACGTTAATACCCTTATATTCAAGTAAACAGGACGATTAGCATGACCACGTATAGAACCAGTATGCAGATTGTAGCAGACCTACTTACAGCTACTGATCATTGTGGTCAGGAAGGAATCAAGGTAACAACCCTTCTAACTCAGGCAAATCTCTCACATTCTAGGCTCTCCAAGTTCATTGAGAATCTGACTGGTGCAGGCCTAATCAACAAAATAGAATTTGATGGAAAAAACACCTTTGTCATTACGCCAAAGGGAAAGCAGTATCTTGAATCATACAAACGATTCCACGACCTTGCGGGATCATTTGGTCTAGACCTTTAGTCTTTTCTTTTCTTCTTCGCGCTTTGATGGCTCTTTCTGTTTTTGAAACTAGAATATATCACTATGATTATTGCTCCAGCAAGTTGGCCATAAAACAACTCAAGGCTTGGTGGGTCTTTCATAATTGAAAAAATCATTCCGCCCACAAGCAGCGTAAAAACGATTACTAGATACTTGTCCACACAAGACATCAATAAACAAACAATATATTTTTTCGAAATTCTGAGAATGTATGAGTAAGGTACTTGAGCTGATTGGCTTTGGGCTGATCGGAGGCACGATTTATGCGTGGATTGGAATGATCGACAACCCCATGCGATGGCCGATTTTTTGGGGCTGTGCCGGAGGTGCGCTTGCCATCATACTTTATCGCAAATTCAAAAAACGCAAGTAAGTTTTGTACTAGTTGGTCTACAATGTCAGGTTAGATAATTTTCGATCGACAGATCTATAAAGGAGCTCTGGATGATACCTTCGGGGAGAATGACAGAACAAACAAGCAAGTGGTGGGAAGGACTTGCTAAAGAACTGGAAGTTGACATTGAAGCCCCAGAAGAATAAGTTTTGTTTTTAATTTAATATTTTAGAGCCTCGAGCGGGATTCGATCCCGCGACCTAACGCTTACGAGGCGTTCGCTCCACCAGGCTGAGCTATCGAGGCATGGTTCGCTTGTTATCAGAGTTTATTAAAAGCATTTGACGCTTTGCTACCATTGAAAAAATCCATTTCTGGAATACGTGGAATTTTTGGTAATGACCTTACGCTCAAAGATATCCTAAAATTTTGCAGGAATTTTACGCCGCTAATCAAGTCAGACAGATGTGTTGTAGGGCGCGACACTAGGCCGTCAGGTGAGATAATCAAAGAAACAGCCATGGCAGCACTAATGGGCCAAGGTATCAGCGTCTATAATCTTGGGATGGTCCCAACACCAGTAGTTTTTAGAGAGGCGCGTAAATATGGCGCAGGGCTCATCATCACGTCATCGCACAACCCACTTGAATGGAATGGTCTCAAGTTCATAATAGAGGGACGTGGGCCAAACGAAAAAGAGTTTGCACAGATCCTAAAAGAAAAAAAATCAAACAACAAAAAAATTGGCACCGAGACTGAGGTGTCCTCAAATTATGTAGATGATGCAGCAAGAATAATTGGGAAAATAAATCAAAAGCCAAAAATTGTAATAGATGTTGGAGGGGGTGCAGCAGTAAATACAGCTCCCCATCTTCTGCAGAGTCTTGGCTGCCAAGTTCAAACTATAAATCAAAATTCGTCAAAAAGGGGTCCGGATCCCACTTCAGACAGTCTTTCTGAGCTTGTATCAATGAGTAAGAATGCTGACATTGGTTTTGCGTTTGATTTGGATGGTGATAGGCTTGTAGTAGTAAAGGATGGTAAAAAGCAGTCACCTGACACAACCTTGGCGCTTGGTGTATCAAAGGCACTGGAGCTTGGATACAAAAAATTCTGTCTTAGCATAGACACTAGCACATCTGTTGAGAAATACATCTTAGATCATGGTGGCAGAGTCATCCGCTCAAAGGTTGGCGAGGCAAACGTAATCGATGTGATGATTAGGCAAAAATGTCAGGCAGGTGGTGAGGGAAGTAGCGGCGGGTTCATACTTCCAGAATTCAACATGTGCCGCGACGGTATATTGTCAGCAGGCTTGATTGCCGCTATGACTGGAAAAAAAATCATTGATCAGGTCATAGAGTTTGTGTCAAGATATCACCAGCTTAGGACAAAGATTGGCATCGAGTCTAATCTGCATGACAAAGTACTGGACAGGTTTGAGAGGAACCTAAAAGGGAAATTCAGCCAGATAATAACAATTGATGGCGTAAAAGCCATAATTGATGATGACACTTGGGCTCTGGTAAGAAAATCAAACACGGAAGACATTGTGAGGATTTCAGTAGAGTCAAACAATTTACAAAAGGCAAAACAAATTCAAAAAGAGATAACATCCCTAGTAAGGAAAAGCCATGACCAAACTAGATGAAAGACAGATAATCAAAATTTTCCAAAGAAACTTTTCTGGTAAAAAATTTGTCTCAGAAGATGTAGAGGTGTTTAGGATTGGCAAAAGCTTTGGAGTAATCAAGACTGACACTTTGGTAGAAAGCACGGACGTCCCCCCCGGCATGAGCCCAGCACAGATTGCGCGAAAAAGCATTGTTGCATCGGTAAGTGATTTTGCAGCAAAGGGAGTCAGACCACTTTACTGCGTTGTTTCAGTCTCACTGCCAAGAAATTATTCAAAATCAAAAGTTTTGCAGCTTGCAAGTGGACTCAAAAATGCATCACGTGAATTTGGTTTTAGAATTCTTGGGGGCGATACAAACGAAGGAAAGGAGCTGGTAATTTCAGCAACACTGTTTGGCCTTGCCAAAAAAATTGCGCGCAGGGCTGGCGCAAAAGCAGGGGATCACATCATAGTTACTGGTCCCTTTGGAAGAACTTCGGCAGGCCTCAAGATTGTTCTGCATGGAAAAAAGGCCTCAGCTGGCTTCAAAAAGCTTGCAAAAAAAGCGGTTTTTTTACCAACTCCACGGCTAATCTTTGGAGTATCAGCTGCAACATACATGACGTCTGCAATGGACTCTAGTGACGGTCTGTCAACTACGCTCAACGAGATGGCAAAGCAGAGCAATAAGAGATTCGTAATTACTCAGATACCAAAAGATGACAGGCTGGATAGCTTTGCCAAGGATAACAAGCTTGATCTGATTGATCTTGTTTTCAATGGCGGAGAAGAGTATGAGATAGTAGCTACCGCATCTCCAAAAGATCTTAATAGGATCAAAAAAATTGCGCGCGCCAAAAAAATCAGGCTGATTTGCATTGGGCGTGTGCAAAAAGGAGCAGGTGTATTTTTGCAAAAAAAACAAAAACTCGTCAAAATTAGAGACCGAGGATGGCTACATTTTACAAATTAGCATGATTTCTGCGTTGTTTGACTTGGCCAAATCCGATAATGTTTTTTAAACCCTCCAATGTTTCGGTAAACAATGTCAGAAGAACGTGTAGAAAAATGGGGCGTTGCTCACATTTACAGCAGCTACAACAATACCATAGTACACATGACTGACCTAACAGGCGCAGAAACTGTGGCCATAAGTTCAGGCGGTGTGCACGTTACTGCTGACAGATACGAATCCTCGCCATTTGCTGCAATGAAATCATCAAATGCAGTAGTCGAGGCGGCAAGAACAAAGGGCTTTACTGGATTTCACATCAGGGTAAGAGCAGTTGGCGGCGTTGGCTCAAGAGTTCCAGGACCCGGAGCACAGGCAGCGATTAGAGCCCTTGCAAGAGGCGGATTCAAGATTGGTAGAATAGATGATGTAACTCCTATTCCTCACGACACCACACGAAAGAAGGGTGGAAAGCGGGGACGAAGAGTCTAAACCTCAATTAACTTTATTTTAGCTTTGCATCCCTGAGATTGAAAATAGTCGGACAGAAAATTCGTAAACTTTTCCTCAGACTTGCTGCCCTTTGTCTTTTTTATCATATCGGAGAATTTTCCATTGATTTGTAACTGCAGGTTTGTCTTTATCCATAATTTGAAAAACGTCCAGCCAAATCTCGAGACTGGACTTCCAAACTCAAATTCGTTTTGTAGTCCGCACTGCGCAGCTATGTCTGATAACGCGTTGTTAATCAGACGTTTGTCTTCCAGATAATCGGTTGAGCTTATCTCAAAGACCCACTGAATCATTATATTCAGACTCGGTTGCTCTACTTAACTTGTCAGAAAGTGAGACAAATTTTCCATCCTGCTCTACGTTGATTTTTGTTTCCATCCTTACGTTGATTCCGACTGATCTGAACAGTGCCAAAAGCTTTCCTCCGTCAATTTCTTCATTTATCTCCCCGCTGTGAATAAGCTGGCCAAGTTTTTCAATTACGAGTTTGGTATCGTTTGGGTATTGCCGCTCTGCGTTTTGGAGTACCTCCATGCCCCTGTACCCTAAGCGCCCAATCACAATGTCTCGATATGATGGAGGTTTTTGCTCTGTTGGTTTTTGTTGGTCTTTTTGCGTCTGAGAAAATACGTTTTTTTTCATTTCTGCTAGGCGTTTTGCCTTGAGCATCTCTAGTTCTTTGTCTTCGTCGCTCATCCCTTTATCACACCAATTGGAACAAGTTTTGCCACCTTGGTTGCAATACCAAGCTCGTGTGAAACATTTACCACTGCATCCACATCCTTGTAGGCCTCTGGTGTCTCCTCTACTACGCCGTCCCTTGTCAACGATTTTATGAAAATTCCTTTATCATGTAGTGATTTTTTGACCTGTTCTTCTGTGTATTCGCGCCTTGCCCTTGAGCGTGACATCATTCTTCCTGCGCCATGTGCTGTTGAGCCAAAGCTTAGGCTCATCGAGTTTGGCTTGCCAAGCAGAATCCAGCTCCCAGTTCCCATCGAGCCGGGAATCAAAACTGGCTGTCCCAAGTCCCGGTATTTTGTTGGAATCTCTTCTCGGTTTGCAGGAAATGCGCGTGTAGCACCCTTTCTGTGGACTACCACCGGTCTTTCCTTTCCTTCGATTTTGTGTTTTTCTACTTTGGCAATGTTGTGTGCCACATCATAAACAAGCTTCATTTCCAAGTCAGATTCTGTTTTTTTAAAGACCCGCTCAAATGATTTTCTTGTCCAGTGTGTGATCATCTGCCTGTTGCTCCAAGCAAAATTCAGTGCAGCAAACATTGCCTTTCTGTACGATTCACCCTCTTCGGATGTGTTTGGAACACATGCAAGCTCCCTGTCCGGCAGATTAATGTCATATTTTCTGAGTGCTTGCTCCGATATCCTAAGATAATCGCTGCAGATCTGGTGTCCAAATCCCCTTGAGCCGCAATGTATCAGAACTGTAACGTTTCCTTCTGCTATTCCCATTCTTTTTGCGGCCTCTTCGTCATATATTTTTTCGATCCGCTGAACCTCCAAAAAATTATTACCAGAGCCAAGACTTCCAAGCTGTGGTGCTCCTCTTTTTCTTGCTGTGTTTGAGACCTTGTTTGGGTCTGCATTTTTTATTTGTCCATTTTCTTCGCAGACATCTGCATCATCATGCGTCCCATACCCGTGCTCTATTGCCCAGTTTACCCCCCTGACAAGTACTTCGTCAAGCTGAGAGTAACTTAGTTTAATTGCGCCTTCAGAGCCAACGCCCGAAGGAATTGAGTTGAAAAGATCAGTTACAAGCTCTTTTAGCTTTGGTCTAACATCTTTTTCTGAAAGATTCGTCCTTAGCAATCTAACGCCGCAGTTAATGTCGTATCCTACGCCTCCGGGGGAGATCACGCCTTCTTGTGCATCCATTGCCGCAACCCCGCCTACTGGAAATCCATATCCTTCATGCCCATCAGGCAGAACTACGGCGTGTCCCAGTATTCCAGGTAGTGTCGAGACGTTAACTGCCTGCCAAATTGTTCTATCTGTCATCATTTTTGAGAGCAGGCCCTCGTCTGCATATATGGTCACAGGGACTCTCATTCCCTTGCTGGAATCAGCGTCTATTCTGTACTCCATATTTCCAATTTTTTTTGGAGAAATCGATGACATCATCGGTAGGATGTTTTGGAAGTAATTTAAATCATATACTAACAGGTGTACAAATATCGCACCCCAAATCAGCTCAACTATCAGTAAAAATAAAAAATAAAGAAAAATACGTTTTAAATTCCGTATTTCTTCTTTGCAAACTCTAATGCCTTTTGCGCTTCAATCATTTTGAGTTTTGTCTTTAGCTGCTCTGGTTTTAGCTTGTCAGGCTTTGTAAGTTGCTTTTTTGGATCAAATTTGTCCGAGTATGTTTTTTCTATGCTTAGTTTTTGGTTTGATTTCAGGCCAAAACTCTTTGGAGATAGTTTGTCGTCAGTGTTTGCCGCTTTTGCCTCTGCAGGTGAAGAGTTAGCAAAGATCAAAGCAGTAGCTAGAATTGCTGCGAGTGCAGTTACTTTAATTATTTTCATCAGCTCACCTCCCTTTGAAATGTTGAACTCTCATCGGAGTCGATTCTTGATTTTGCAAAGACAGAGAGATTTGCATCTTGTAAATCTTCTTGTCTTAGTTTTTTTGTTTTCATAACCATACCATTATAAAATAATATTAGTGAATATCCAACCGCTCGCGGTATGCCTTATTCTTGGATAAAACCACACACAAGACAACTTGGAAATATTTTCTGCACTATCTAAATTTAGATTACTTTCGTTTTGATATTTTGATATTTTGAGAGATCGTAGACATATTCTATCTGAATGTTGGCTGCTTGTTTTGTTTTGATCTGTGCGTGATAATCATTGCATTTGCCTACCTGCAAAACCTTGCTTGATAGACCCAAGTACTGCTCAAATTGGGATTTGATTAGGAATGAAGGCTTTTGGATTGTGGATTTTTCTGCGCACGCTCGAAACTTGACCAGATATTTGTCTGCCCCGATAGAAATTGACGATAATATTTTTACGGTAATTTTTTTCTCCTCGGTTGTATTCTGCATTAACGCGTTAAGTTTTTCGTAGTGCTTGTCAATTTTGCTTTTTCCTACAAAATACCAGTTTGGATTTTTATACAATTTTATGCAGTCATTTAGGAAGCTTTTGTTCTTGTATTTTTCACGAAATTTTTGCTCACCTAGTACTTTGTATCTCTCATACATTGATTTACACATGGTTTCATCAACTTTTGCTTCCACAGAATTAAAGGGAAGAACCAAAATGGCAAGAATGAGTACTAGAACGCCTACAAAGGCGCCAAATTTGTTTGCTTTGTGATTTATTATTGACATCTAATCCCTGTAAAAAAATTAGAACACAAACTGACGAGTCGTTTGGGGGATGATAAGTGTAAAGATTGGGACATACCACTTTTTCCATTGCTTGCTTTGACGTCGTAGTTTGTGTTCATGACTGGTTGATTGAAGAATATTATTAGTGCATAATCATAGTTTTGCGGCATGCCTTTTTAGATCAAGCATTCAATCTGTCTTGATCCAATTATTTGTAGACATTCTAGTTCATAAAAACAGTCCAAGTGAAATTGCTCTAATGTTTTTTGTCCACACACATTACATATCTTCTGGATATCTTTTTTGCATTTGGCACATAGTGCACAGATTGTTTGTAAATTTCCACATCTTCTGCAATGTTCATCTGGCATTTCAAGATGTCTGACGTATTTTGATATAAAGAACTAGATATGACAGTGCGGTGTGCTTTAAATTAGTACAAATTTTTGTTTGCCTATTCAACTAGGACAAAAGTAGGTTTCCATCTGAGCGGATCATTTGTAATTTTGTATGCTTGCTCAAAATAAGTCAATGCATCATCATATCGCTTTGTTTCTTGTAATGCATTTGCCTTGTTGACTATGGCCCCAAGCCTGCCAGGATTGATTTCCAGTGCTTTGTCGTATAGATCTATTGCTTCATCATACTTGTTTTGTTCATAATACGCTATACCTTTGTTAACATATGCAGCATAGAGAGTGTTTTGATCTACCTTGTCGGCATTTGCTATGACCTTATCAAAATATACCATGGCATCGGTTTGGTTGCCATATATTGAGATTGCAATTCCAGCATTAATTATGGCCCTATAGTCCAAATTGTTCTTTGTTTCTCCCATTTTTATTGCCTGATCAAAGATGAATTTTGCTTCTGCCAGTTTGCCAGTTCTTGCCGTTGCAATTCCCTTGTCCACTAGAGCCTTGACGTTGTCTGGTTCTCGCTTTAATGCTTCATTGAAATAAAGAATCGCAATTTCGTTATCTTCTTCTTTAATGTTTTCAACACCCTTTTCAAGTAATTTTGTAGTGCTTGTTTCTGGCGAGATTGGCACAATCTCGTCTTCTTGTGTGTCTTCAATCACTATGTAGCCTTTCTCAACAAGATACTCGATCGCGTTGAGAAACTCCCTTTCTGTGATTGAGCCTTCGGCCCACCATTTGGCTATGTTTTTTACCCATAATGGAACTGGTGCTGCTGATACATTCTGAAACATTAGAAGAAAAACAAATATCACCAAAATGGGAAAAATGTATTTCATTAAAAGCTAATCTCGTTCATTATTTAAAAAAATATTGTTAGTGAATGGGCTTAAGAGTTGTACAACTCGAGTTGACAATAACAGAACTCGTGTAAATCAACTAATTCCTTTTGATTACAACACGTGCACCTTGCAAAAACTGGATTTTTGCATTCCACGCAGAAATTAGACTCGACCATTTTGCCTTGGCATCTTTTGCAGAGCTGTTCATCTGTCTCACTCACCAGATCTTCCTTTTGTTCAAGGTAGATTGTTAGTTGGTTCATGAATTTGTTGTAAGAAAATGTTATTAGTGATTAGCCCTAAGTTTGCGGCATGCCTTCTGAGATAGGAGTATACGGAAATCTTCACTCATACAAATTGTACGTATTGCCCACAGCAAAGCGGCTTTTTGGAAGCTATTCCTTTCGAAGGAAAGCTACCATAAAGCACCACACTAACGTACAAAAGATGCTTGAGATCTTGGCCCTTCATGGTCCTCTTACCACTTGGGGAATGGCAAAGGTGGTTGTTCACAATGAGGTATCAGGAATTAGGACAAAGGAAAAAGAATACAGGCGGTTGTTAAAGGGAAGAAAGGACAGAGGAAAGCACTCACCTGGAGTTTTGGATGTTGGGTTGGTAGTAGTAGATGGTAAGAACCACGATCGAGCTCCCTCAGATCTCTACAGACTATCTTTGCATGGAATACTATATTGTTTGGATGTCCTTGATTTAACAAACAAAGAAATTGACATGATGGCAAAGCATTATTCGCCTGTCCTACCATGGGTATTTGGAAAGTGGGAATATCTAAAATCAATTATTGGATCCGATGTTTATAGATTAAAGACACTGGCAAATGGAATTTTCCTAGATAACATCCAGGTGACAAAGATGTCTAGGTTTCCAGTCTTTGAACTTCTCACATACTTGTCAATAAAATACCAAGAATATTTTGAATACATAAATGAAGAAAAGCTGGCAGATCAGATATCCTGCTGGTTTTACACACACTTGCTTATTTCCTCTGGTACAAAATCCTCAATAGATAACACAAAGTGGAAGAAGATTCTTGCCGATCAAGAAATCAAAAAATGGTATCATGGCTTTACTGGCGAAGCGATGCGATTCTACCAAGAACGATTCAATACAATCAAAAAGCTTGGAAAAAGATAATGCTACGCGTATTTTTCGATTAGCCCTTCCAATATTTCAAAGGAATAAGGCTTTGATATAGAATCAAGCAACGACATGCTTTTGGCTTTTAGGTATTTTTTTTCATCTTGGTTGTATGCGGTAATAAGAACAACTTTGGCGTTGGGATCAAACTGCTTTATTTTAAAAAACGCGTCATAGCCATCCATCTTGGGCATCCTTATGTCCATAAATGTAAGATTTGGCCTCACATCCTTGTATTTTGATATACCTTCTTCTCCATCGCCGGCAGTAAATACATCGTGCCCCATACCCTTTATCATAAAAGCAGTATTTTCCAGCAGATCAACGTCGTCATCCACTAACAAGATAGTCTTTTTGTTGCTCACGTTAATTTAGAGAGCCGTGACTTGATAAAAGATTTACTAAAGAATCTTTCATTTTGTTTTAGCTTCTAAAGGAATAGTTATTGTGAAAATAGTTGGATTGTTTTGAAATTTGATCGAGCCCCCATGCTGCTCTATAATGTTTTTGCAGCTTGCAAGCCCAAGGCCGGTTCCTTTTTGTTTTGTTGTTACAAGAGGTTTGAAAACATCGGAAATGACTTTTTGTGGTACGCCCGCACCACTATCCTCTATTTCTATTACTGCGTTTTCATTTACTTTTTTGATTTTTATCATGATTCTTCCCTGAGTATCACCAATTGCCTGAACAGAATTTAGTATCAAATTAATGAATACTATTTCCATCTTTTTTTCATCGCAGGTAACTACAACATCATCTCCCTGAATAATAACTTGGATTGTTTTTGGGATTTCAATTGATTTGATGGCAGAGTCTATTATTGCATTTATTGAAACCGGTTTTAGGGAAAGCGGCGTAACTCTCACAAAATTTAGAACGTCTTCTACTTGATGTGCCATTCGAGAAACTGCCCTGTTCATCCTCTGAATAACTTCTTCAGTGTTAGAATCAGTTGAAGTGTTTCTCTTTATGATATCCATACCGCTTCGAATTGTCCCCAGTGGGTTTTTCATATCATGTGCCATGCTTGCTGCAAGCTCACCAATGGCAGTCAGTCTTTCGTTTTTTATGCGTGCGTTTGCTTCGGCAAGTCTTTTTTCTGTTTCAAATAATTTTTTCAAAGAAACCTCCATTTCCCCAAAAGAGTCTATTATAGAGTTGATTTCGGTGATCTTGCTCTTTTGTATTTTGGCATCAAAGTTTCCCTTTCCCAAAAGTGCAGTAAGTTTTGATAGTTTTGCAAGAGGAGTTGTGACAAAATATGATAATATCACTCCCAGCATTATAGCAGATATTATTCCGACTAGTGTTGTGAACAAATAGTTTTTTTCAAGTTCTTCAAATTCGTCCACTACTGAAGATTCTTGCTCTATTACAACAATCCAGTCAAAGCCACTAAAGTCTCTAAACCCAATAGACTTTGCATAAGAGACAAAAACTGAATTTGATGGACCATACTCAAAGATTCCATTTTCTGTGACCAATCTGGGAAAATATTCCTTAGGCGCATCCGTTGGGAAAAACTTTCCATTTTCATAGATCACATTTCCGTTTTGGTCAAGCAGTATGACAGATTTTTTTGATAGATGTAATAGGTCGGCATCGTTTAGAAAGTCTGTAAGTAAAAGACGGAGACTGACAGAGATTCTCAATGTGCCAACATAGTCTGAAGAATCATCTAGAATCGGATATGCAAAGGCAATTACATAATCGTTGTAATTTTCGTCAAATTCTATTGGGCCAATATAGTTTTGCTTGTTTTTTGTAATTTGCCACCATTCCTCATCAGATTGCAAGTAATCTGACTTACCGCTTGCCAGAGCAATATTAGCACCATATTGGTTTGTTACAAATAACTCCTTTACCACATCATAATCATACTCTTGCCCATATTGCGAAATAAAATCAGCAAGCTCATCTGAAATTTCGTTCTCTAATATACCGCGTAAAAATGGTGTTTTTTTATTGCTTTCAGATACTTCAATTAGTGATTCCTGTTCTTTAAGATTAGACGAGTCAAATTTTTGATTGGATTCAATTACTGCAGATTGGATTTGTTCTAGTTTTGTTAGGCTTTGAAAAACAGCGGTTTTTTCATAAATGGTTTTGTCAAGATCCGTCGCTATGCTGTTTGCTTGTGCTTGGATTCTCAGCAAGGCTATGTTCTTAGCTTCTTTGAGCGTGAAATCGTATGTTAAAAAGCTGTGAATCGCATATACCAAAAACAATATCGTGATTGACATTATCAGCAAATGTGAAATTTTCAATTGTGTCTGATGATGTCTTTTTTGCATTTAAACTCTAGTTTTTTGGTGCATGAAAAAGGCATGCCGCAAACTGTTAGTTATCGACTAATAATATTTAGTCAAAAATACTTGCATGAATCAAGTAGGAATAATCAACAATACTGCTTCCAATATTGAATCGTATGCGGTCAACTTGGAAAAAGATAGACTTGCAACTTTTGATAGTTTGATTAAAAAATTATTTTATGCGTGTGAATATTGTGATGGTGCACTCATACAGCTGGCCATTTGTATTGTTTGTAGAAGAGCAATCATTAGAAAATGCACTCAGTGTAGCACTGAATTAAAAATCTCACACCCCATGTGTGAAATTCCAGGCAGAATCGATAATCCCAGTAACGATTCTGCTTTGGTGGTGAAATATTAATGATAAAACTAATTGGCATCTCCATTCTTGCAGTATTGCTTGTAGTAGCTATTGCTTCTCTGCACCCAACCGATGCAATTACCTATGAGAAGCAAGAAGACTCCAAATACGTCAAGCAGAAAATAGTTGAACCACTAAAAGGCAAGAATGGTTGGTGGAAGTACCTGCTTAAAGTGTGCGCAGATGACCGTAACTTGGGAATTACAGAAGTTGTATTGAGTTCTGATATGGAAACGATTTATCAGGGCGTAAACAAAGGCCTTGCCAAAGGTAAATGCACCTATTTTGGTGCAGTAATGAAGGCAAAAGATGGCAACACCTTAGGATACAAGATTACACAGACTCATGAAGCAGTAGAGAAGATAGTTGAATCAAAGCAAGTAAAGCTAAGTTCGAGTAGCTGGTCTGAAATAATGCGATACAAGTTCATCCTAGGCTTCTACTAGAGACTCAGAAGGCATGCCGCAAATATGCAAAAAGGACTTAATAATTAATTGAAAAAATGCTATCAATGCGTGTCCTGTATTCAGAAAAGCACCGTCATTATAGGTGGAGTTGGGCAAATCCTCCCAACTCCACCTATACGTATGTGCAAAAAAGGAGTTTGTGATGATTATGAGGTGTAAAAACTGTGGAAAGGAGTTTGAGAGCAGGCGATCAGAGTTTTGTTCCGTTGAATGTGCAGGTCAGTATGCAGAATAGATTATTGCCATATCGGAGAAATACCAAAAATGCAAATTAAATTTTTTAAAATGTTTTTGAAAAGTGGGATTGTTTTATACACATCGTTACTACGTCCCAGATATTTGATTTCAAGTAACAACATAACCAAACAAGAGCTAAACAATACTTAAGTAGAATAATTTTCGAGGAGATTTGTAAAAAACGAACGATTCATGAAACTCACAATATCACTGCTTTTGGTTGTTATAGTAACATTGTTTTCAGCCAATGCTCTTGCACAGCCCTACATTTTGCTTGACAAGTCAACCTACAGCTATGGCAACACAATCAAAGTGTCAGGGAGTGTAGAATATCAGGAGGGAATGTTCATTATAATCCAGATTAGAAGCCCATCTGACATAGTAGCAATAGATCAAATATTTCCCTCTCGTTCTGGAAAATTTTCAGCTGTCTTTGATACGGAGGGCCCAAAATGGGGAGAAACTGGGACATATACTGTTTTAGTATCATACCAAGGACAAAAGACAGAAAGAACATTCCAGTTCTCAAAGCCCCAGCCAAGTCCAACTGAAACGCCCGCAGTACAAGAACCCCCAACGCCCCCAAAACCAAAGATTACAATCAAGGGATTTCCAGACCCAACAAAATCGCCTCAGTATTACTACGAACGATACAACGATGATGTAGAGTTTAAGCGGTGGTTTGATTCTACATTTGTAGGATATACAATACAAGATGTCGTTGGATACAAGCCAACACGTGTTGCCGGATTTCCAGACCCAAATCAGCCACCACAATACTACATTGACAGGTACAATAACGAAAAACCCTTCATGGATTGGTTTGATCAGTACTTCTCAGAAATGACAATCTACGATGTAGTGGGCGTTACAGAGCAAATAAGAACAATTGCGCCAAGTTGGGTAAAACAGTACGCGGGGATGTGGTCAAATGAAGAAATCGACGATGAGCGCTTTATTGAGGGGATCGCTGATCTGATAAGACAGAACATAATTGAGGTTAATGCCGATATAACAAAACAGGACAATCCTGATAAGACGATTCCAGTTTGGTTCAAAAGAAACGCAAGTTGGTACAGCCAGGATCTAATATCAGAAGACGCCTTTTTATCAGGAATTCAGTATCTAATTGAGAAAGAGATCATAGTGGTGTGAGCTTACTTGCCTAGCTCAAAAACATTGGCGTAAGTAGATTTATTTTTGAATCAATTTTAGAAACTTTGTGCCTATTTTACCAATTGACGGTGGCCGTTATGGTACAAAAGAGATGCTTGCAATTTTCAACGATCAGAAAAAGATAGACTATCAGCTCCAAATCGAAGGTGCTGCTGCAGTAGCTCAAGGACAGATTGGCATCATCCCAAAATCCGCTGCACAGAACATTTTTGCCGTCTCAAAGTCAGGTAAAATCACTGTAAAGAGAATCAAGCATCTTGAGGCAAAAAGTGATCATGATACCGCGGCACTAGTCGAAGCATTAAGCGAAAAGTGCAAACCCCAAGCTAGGCCCTGGGTTCATTATGGCCTGACCAGTAATGATTTAGTCGATACGAGCACTTCAATGCAAATGAAAGATTCACTTGTAATAATTGAGCCCAAGGTTGCACGATTGGCGTTACTTTTGACAAAAAAGGCAATGGAGTACAAGGACGTTCCTGCAGTAGGTAGAACGCATGGCCAGCACGCAAGCATAATTTCGTTTGGTCTAAAATTTGCAAACTGGGCTTCTGAGATGGCAAAACACATTGAGCGAATCGAGGAAAAGAAAAAACGAATCCTAATTTGCAAAACACTTGGCGTAGTTGGTACTGGTTCTCTTATGGGTGTAAAGGCATTAGAAGTCCAAAAAAGGGTGGCAAAAAAACTTGGATTGTTTCCAGCCGAGGTCACAACTCAAATCATACCAAGGGAAAGACATGCTGAATACATTTTTCTTCTTGCACTGATTGGAAGTACACTTGAAAAAATATCAATTGAGATCCGCAACTTGCAGCGAACAGAAATTGGTGAGATGTCTGAGCACTTTAAGGAAGGCCAGATGGGCAGTAGTGCAGTTCCAGTAAAGAGAAATCCAATCAAAAGCGAGCGAATCTCGTCATTATCCAAGCTTTTGCGCAGCCAGATGAGTGCCTCATTTGAAAACATTCCGTTGTGGCATGAGCGCGACCTCTCAAACTCTGCAAATGAGAGGTTCACCATACCAATGTGCTCTATTTTGCTTGACGAGATGATTGAAACCATGATTCGAGTAATTGAAAAGCTAAAGGTAGATGTAGAAAAAATAGAGCAAAATCTCTATATCACAAAGGGGCAGATATTTGCCGAGTTTGTGCTCGAAGCTTTGATCAAAAAAGGCGTTCCAAGATTTGAAGCGTACAGAGATGTTCAGCGAGTTGCATTTGAGGCACATGCCAGCAAAGAGGACTATATCGACGCAGTAAAAGGAGACAAGGTAATGTCTTCTAAACTAACAGAGGATGAAATTGATAAGATATTTTCTCCATCAAGTCACCTCGGTGCATCTTCGCAAATAATCACAAACGTGAACAGAACAGTCCAAAAGGTTTGTAAGCGTTTTCTCTAACTAGATCACGTTATAAACACCATCACACCTATTATTTTTAGGCTAAACTCGAATATGAAAGATAAAGACAAATTAGATGAATTGCAGTATTTTTCACAAGAATCTTTAAAGAAAGTTTGGTTTAATGCTAAAGACGATGTCTGGAATAGATATTTAAAATAAATTCACTATTGATTAATCAATGACTCGGTTTGTTAAGTAATTTATCATCAAATCATGGTTTATTTTTTAGTAAAGTCTTGTGAATTAAAGAACCATACTGTAATGCCTTTTTGCGCTTGCTTGCCGAGATTTCTGGCACGCCTATCTGCAAGGCTAGCTTTCGTATGATGTGTTTTCTTTGCAGATCATTTTCGTCTTTGATCTTATCAGAGATTGGCACAGATTTTGCGTAATTTATGAAATCATCAGATAGGAGAGGCTGGACTATATTGACACCAAATTCAGAACAAACCTCGTTTACCGCTCTCATCATATTTAGCTCATTTTCTAACTTTGAATTCATTAGTTCCATTACCACTTGTTCTCCTCCTTTTATTGCATCTCGATACGCATTATATCCACAAAACAGCTCATCAATTCCGTTTGCGGTAACTACCACATTTAGACCAAGGCTTTTTGCAAGCTTGGCTACATGATAAAATGCTATACTGTTTTCATTCCATGAGAGATTATCGGTTTTTATTTTAGATTTGATGCTAGTTGAGATTTTATCAAACTCGTTAGGATTTATTTCCAAAATTTTGTGTGGTAATCTCAAAATCTCGTTGACCTGTTTTGAAAACTCAATGTCATGCGAGCCCGCAAACCCGATTGTCAGTAGCGTAACGTCATAATTCATGTCACTGCAAATTTTTGCAATAACTGAGCTGTCAACGCCCCCAGAAAACGCAACCCCAATTTTTTTTCCAGTTATCGTTTGAGAGATGGCATTGCTGACTTTTTCTAAGAGCGTATCAATTTGGCGCATGATTTGTTGCCATATCTCCTATACAAAGAAGTTACTATTGCAAAATTAAAGAATAAATCATGTAGCCAACTATCCAGGATTCATTTGAGACACTTGACTGGATGATGTGTTTAGTCGAGTTTACAGGTCAAATAAGGCATACCGCAAAGCGGCATACATTCTCATATATTTCTGAGCGCAACACATGTCATGTCAACGATTCAAATCGAAAGGCAATGGCAACCTGAGCCAAAAAAAAATCTGGTCAAAAGTTTCCCAGTAAAAGAAGGTGCAAAGATTTACGGGTAGATCTCCGCAGCCAAATGCGTAATCTGTTCAACGCCAAAAGTGCCCTATGTCTTTGGTCAAGGAAAAACCCCACTTGTGGTAATTTGTCCAAAGTGTGGACACAAATCATGGGCTGACTGAGTTGTTGGCACATGATTTTGGCATTTTATCGACAACGGAGTGATTGGTCATGAAGAAGATCTGTGTGAATTGTGGAAAAGTATACGAAAACAGGGCAAGCTATTTTTGTTCACAAGACTGTTTTGAGGAAATAATTAACAGTTGAATTCAAACTCAAGAAAACAACTAGATTCCAAGTTTTGTTATTATTCTTGTGTTAGCATGAAAGAACAAGTGATTTAATTTTGCGATCAGGTTCAAAATTGCCAAAATTATTAATTGTGTCTGATTTATCAACAAGCCATGGGACCTGCAAAACTATCCGATGAACAGATCAAATCAGAACTTGCAAATTTGAGTGGCTGGTCGTTAAAGGACGGCAAGCTTCACAAGGATTTTGTTTTTGGCGACTTTATTGAGGCCTTTGGCTTTATGACAAAAGCATCACTGCACATTGAGAAGATGAACCACCATCCAGAATGGTTCAACGTGTACAACAAGATTAGCGTGGACTTGATGACCCATGACGCTGGAGGTATCACACAAAACGACATCAACTTGGCAAAAACACTCAATTCGTTGCAGTAGCTAATTCGTAGTCAATTTATATACAGAATGAAGTCCAAAAGCTCCAAATGACTACAAATCCTGCTATTTTGGATGCCGACTTTAGGTACATTGACAAAAAAGGCACGCTGCTAAAGTCACGAACCGAACTTTCGGTATCACAGATGCTTTCGTTTTTAGGAATCGATTATGATTACCAACACAAAGTAATCTTGCCAGGCGGAAAAGAATTCTTGATTGATTTTAAGACTGATGACGGCAAGCTAATCGAGGTAATTGATTCTGACCAAGACATCGACAAGTACAAGCAAGTAAAACAATTTCTCCCAGACGCAAAAGTCATGGCAGTAGGACATCCCAAGTTTGCAGCAAAAATCAAAGAGCTTGACGATGTCGTGTTTTATGATACCAAGGACGCACAGTCGGGTTCTATTTTCATAGAAGACCCATCGTTTGCATTCGATTATGCGCACATTTTGCCACTAGTTGAAAAATGCTCCATACTGCATGGACACACATCGTCTGTACTAGTAGAATTAGTAGGTGATATGAAAAACAATCTACTAATTGATTTTGGCGAGGCAAAAAAGATAATCAAGGAAATAATCTCTATTTTGGATCACAAGTTTTTCATAAACAGAAAATATCTAAAAAGCGAGGATCCCTCCCACTATAGGATTGCGTTTGAGGGACCAAGAGGGGTCTTTGATATGCAGGTTCCAAAAAATACCGCTTACCTGCTTGAAGGGGAGGCAACGGTGGAGAATCTTTCAACTGAGATAATAAAGCTCCTCGTACCAAAGCTTCCAAAAAACATCGAGGCAGTAGGAGTTTATGTCTACGAAGGCTACAATAAGGGCGCACACCTTTTATCCAAAATCTCCAAGTCCTAGGGCATGGAACCAAAGATCAAAGAGACTGCATGGAATCCACAGCTGGAACTGCAGATTCTCAGGCATTGGGGAGACTCGCACTTATACGATTTTGTTCCGCAGAGCAAAAACTTTGTAATTGACACGCCTCCGCCATACCCATCTGGAAGGCCTTGGCACATTGGCGCTGCTGCCCATTATTCCCAAATTGACATGATTGCTAGGACTGCAAGAATGTCTGAGCACAATGTCTATTTTCCAATAGGGATTGACAGAAACGGCCTCCCAGTTGAGCTGTACACTGAAAAAAAGCACAACATCCGCATGCAGGAAACTGAGCGCTCCAAGTTCCTAGAGTTGTGCAAAAGCTCCCTTGACGATTTGGAGGCAGAAATGATCCAAATCATGAAAAGCCTTGGCATTTCTGCAAACTTTGCAAATTACTACCGAACAGACTCTGAAGAGTACAGAACTCTCACACAATCAACATTTATCGAGTTATGGAAGCGCGGAATTGTCTACAAGGCAACGCGTCCAAACAACTACGACTGGGTTTCTGGAACGACAATTGCCGATGCCGAAATTACATACCAAGACATCCAAACAAAGCTCGTCTACATGAAATTTAAGATCAAAGATTCCGACAGCGAGATAATAATTGCAAGTACAAGACCTGAGCTGTTGTGCGCATGCCAGACAGTAATTGTAAATCCTGAAGATGAGAGATACACAGGGCTTGTTGGTAAAAAGGTAATCATTCCAGTAATCAATAGAGAAGTCTCAATCAGAACACACCACTCTGCTCAAAAAGAGTTTGGATCCGGCGCAGTGATGGTGTGTAGCTATGGTGATCAAAACGATGTTGCATTATTTAGAGAAATGAAGCTTGACGAAGTTGTCGCAATCGGAATGAGCGGCCATATGACAGAAGCTGCCGGAAAATACGCTGGCCTCAAAGTAAAACAGGCACGAACCCAGATAATTGAGGATTTGAAAAATGCGGGCCTGGTTGAGAAAATAGAAGACATCACACACCGCATCCCTGTTTCTGAGCGAAGTAAAATTCCAATTGAGATCATTCCAATGGAGGAATATTACATAAGACAAGTAGATGCTGTTGAAAAAATAAGAAACATTGGACAAAAAATCCGCTTCTATCCAGAGATGCACAAGCAGATCCTAATGAACTGGCTTGATTCGATTTCAATCGACTGGCCAATTTCACGCAGAAGATTCTATGGAACTGAAATCCCAATATGGTATTGCAAAACCTGCTCAGAGCCGCACGTGCCAAAGCCGGGAAAATACTACAAGCCGTGGAAAGACAAAGCACCGTTTGAGAAATGTACCCAGTGCGGCTCAGCTGAGTTTGTTGGAGAGGAGAGAACCTTTGATACTTGGATGGACTCCAGCATCTCGCCATTATTTATTTCAAAATACAACACCGATGACGAGTTTTTTGCAAAAACATATCCTGCAACCATACGACCGCAGGCAAAAGACATTGTCAGAACTTGGCTCTACTACACCATACTAAGATGTGATCAGCTGACAGACAAGGCACCGTGGTCTGAGGCCTGGATAATGGGATACGGTCTTGACGAAAAGGGAATGAAGATGAGCAAAAGCAAGGGAAACGTAATTGACCCCATTCCCGTCATCCAGCAGTTTGGTGCAGACGCATTTAGGTTCTGGAGTGCAAGTGAGATAAACCATGGATATGATTTTAGGTGCAATGAGCAAAAAATTGAGGCAACCAAAAAATTCCTCTCCAAGCTCTGGAACGTATCAAGATTCATCTCAAGCTATCCTGAGATAACGTATCAAAATCTAAAAGACATCTCTGGAATACCAAGGAACATCCAAGAATCCGACAGGTGGATACTATCTGAGCTTGACAACCTGATCAAGGAATGCAAAAAAGGCTACAGTGAATACAACTTTTTTGTTCCAGCCATTGCTGTGCGAGAGTTTACGTGGAATCTTTTTGCTGCGCATTATATCGAGATGGTAAAGGCACGTGCCTACGGTGAGGACTTTACTGAGGGTGAAAAAAATGCCGCAATCTACACTTTGCACAAGGTGCTTTCTACAATTTTGTTGCTTTTGGCACCGATTACGCCATTTATCACGGATTTTATGTGGCAAAAGCTGTACTCTAAAGAAACAATCCACAAGCAGCAGCTACCAGAGCCGCAAAATCTCCAAGACATGAGCAAGTTTACTAAAGAGATTGCAGACTTTAACTCCAAAATTTGGAATGAGAAGAAGGCAAATGGCTTGTCGCTAAAGGACCCTATTTCAGTAGAGATTCCAGAATCTCTCAGGCCGTTTGCAAAGGATCTAATTCCAATGCACAAGCTAGAGTAAAATTAAAAATTACTTTTTCTTTGGCTTTATCAGACTGACAAAATATTTGTGCCATGAAATATCAGTCGTAAGTTCTGGGTGAAACGATGTTGCCAAGATATTTCCCTGTTTTACTGCGACAATTTTTTCATTAAATTTTGTGACAACTTGGACGTCCTTTCCTATATCTTCAATCGATGGTGCTCGAATAAAGACGCCTCTGCTCTTTGGAATGCCAATTGGCTGAGCAGAAATTTCCGCCTCAAACGAGTCCCGCTGGCGCCCAAAGGCGTTTCTTTCCACTTTGACATCGAGTAGCTCCAAAAGCGGTTGGTCTTTTTTGCCAACAACTTTGTCCTTGGCGTTTTTTGAAAGCAGAATAAGCCCTGCACAGACCCCAAAGACGGGCATTCCTGACTGGATTTTTTCTTTGATTGTCTTTATTGCGCCATTTACCAGCGACATCTGTCCAATCATCGTACTCTCGCCGCCTGGAATTATGAGGCCATCAAGTTTTTCTATCTGGTCTGGTGTCTTTACCTGCCTTACGTTTCCTTTTAGTCCCAGATTGCCAAGTGCTGCCCTAGTAGCTGAAATGTTTTCTTCCACATCGCCCTGCATCCCAAGGACGCCAATGTTTACACTCATGCCGTGCTTCCACGCTCTTGCATTCGCAGCTCTAATGTCTTTACGTCAAGGCCAAGCATTGACTGTCTTTCATCAATCATTTTCTGAGCTTCTTTTACCTTGTCTGGCTCCTCCCAGAATGTTGTTGCAAGCACTACTGCACGCGCTCGCTCTTTGGCATCCTCTGCTTTGAATATGCCAGAGCCTACAAAAATCCCGTCGCATCCAAGTGACATGAGATAAGCGGCATCAGATGGTGTTGCAATTCCTCCTGCTGCAAAATTAACTACTGGCATTCTTCCAATCTTTGCTGTCTGCTCTACAAGCTCGTAAGAGACTCGGAACTCTCTTGCCATTTTTACTAGGTCTTGGTGATCACCTGACTCGTAGATTGATTTGATTGCCCTAAGCTCGTCATTTACCTTTTTTATGTGTGTGACAGCTTCGGCAACGTTTCCAGTTCCTGGCTCGCCCTTTGTTCTAATCATCGCGGCGCCTTCCTCTATTCTTCTTAGTGCCTCAGCCAAAGAACGCGCGCCGTTAACAAATGGCGTTGTAAAATCCCACTTCCAAATATGATGTGATTCGTCCGCTGGTGTCAAAACCTCGGACTCGTCAATCATGTCTACGTTTGTCTCCTCTAGTACCTTGGCCTCATAGACGTGTCCTATTCTACACTTTGCCATAACAGGAATTGTTACTGCATCCATAATTTCTTCAATAACTCTAATGCTTGCAGTCCTTGCAACGCCGCCAGCTTTTCTTACATCTGATGGCAGCTTGTCTAAAACCATTACAGATACCGCACCCGCCTCTTCCGCAATTAGTGCTTGCTCAACTGTTGTAACATCCATTACTACACCATTTTTGAGCATGTGCGCAAATCCGCGCTTTAGTGTAGATGTTCCCCTAGTGATGGAATGAGTGCCAACCTTTTCGCTAACTATGCCCTTTGCGTTGCCAAGATTGCCAGAAAGAGGAATCAATAACTCTAATTGTCAATTTGCATATTTATAATAGTCGACTAGATCTGCGTACGGGATTTAGTTTTGGATGTCAGTTGTTGAATTTTTTTGTAAAGTTTTGCAGCTCAGATCCTATTATTGTTATGAGCGGCGGGACCAGAGTGGATGTGGCGTTTTGCTCAGCCCACTGAATTTGTTTTGTATTTCCATTTAGTGTAACCTTGAGTGAGAATCTGTCGTATTCTGTCACACCATCGTTTGCTCGAATCAGATCAATTGGAATG
>Ga0299906_10000900_pt1 | contig 26021 bp, 35 predicted proteins | sample RVTome_14_FD_200259 | JGI IMG/M metagenome (GOLD analysis project Ga0299906, IMG submission 200259) | Soil microbial communities from uranium-contaminated site in the Upper Colorado River Basin, Wyoming, United States - RVT145D125 (version 2) ...
TCAGGCGGACACCGGTGCGGTTAGGCTGGCCACATTCTCTTCGGGTCGTAGCCTGCTGGACTACGGCGGAACCCTCGGGATTTCAACATCTCGCAAACCCAGCGAAGGTCAGCTTTCCGCGATAGCGGCCAGACTTCGGGACAAGATTACTGATACAAATGGTTCCGAGAAGAACACTTTCGACCGGGTAAACGCGGAATACCAGACGGCGGACGGGCGTCCATTCGCCAGCATCGCGGTGGATATCAATACCCCTGCGGATATTCGGACGGTGATGCAATTCCTGCGGGACCCGTTTTCTGTGGAAGGTGCTTCCTTCGTCCGGGGGGCTCCGGCGGAAAGTGTCCGTGAAATCCGATCTTTGCCGGGCGAAGCCGATCTGTTCGGTCAGGTTGACTACGAGGGCAAAGCGATACAGGGCATGAGCGACCGACAGCTTCGGTCCCATTTCCCGGAAGCTATCGTTCCGAAGGGCCGGCAGCCAAAGCGTATCGAATACGATCTGACCAAGGCCCCGTTGGTTAAAGGGCTAGACCCCGAGCAAGCAGCGGGCAAGTATGCCGACAAGATCAAGGAGTTTTACGAGTCGGTAAAATACCAACCAGAAGTTCAGGCTGGCCGGCGATGGTATTCCGAGTTCACCCCGGAGCTAAAAAAGGCTTTTGGCAAGGATGCTCCCGTGTTCGCGGAGCTACTCGCAGCTACCAGCCCCAATACGTCCCCAGAAATCAACTTTGGCTTCGCCGCCGATGCCTTTTTCAACTTCAAGGCCGGACGATACGACGCTAACGTAAAAACTTTCATGCAGGGGCTGCGGCTGTCCGAGTCCGGGGAGTGGAAGGCCGTTTACCAACAGGCGGTGGACGCTGGGGCTAAGCGCACTGGCGCGGGAGAGCCAACGCAAGCGGAATTCATGGCCTGGTGGATTGCGGATAACAATTTGAAACCCCGGGGGTCGGGCGGCAAGCTTATCGGCATGCACTCAACCCAGGTCTTGCAAGTCCTCGCCCGAAAGTGGATGGAAACGAATGAAGGCCCGAAGACGCAAACGTTCGTCTCGAACCTACTGGGAGCCGGCCACGAGGCGACGATTGACGTGTGGGCTGCCCGGACGATGCGCCGGCTAGGCTACGAAGGCTCCCGGGAGCGATGGCGCATCCTGCCGGAGAACTCTACCGGTGTGTCGGATGCGGACTTCGCGTTGGCCCAGAAGGCATTCAAGCAAGCCTCCCGGGACCTGGGCATGCGCCCGTCCTCGCTTCAAGGCGCTTTGTGGTTCGCAGAGAAAAAGCTCTGGGCCGACCGAGGGTGGGGTCGCCTGGACATGGGCGACTTCAGATCCGAAATGAAAAAGCTGAATCTGCTAAAAGCCCGGTTTACGGAATCCGAGGCGGTCCGAGAGCGGGCGAAAGATATCGAGACGACTGAACAAGAAGACTTGTTTGGCGGGGGATAATGGGCTATCTTAGAATATGAGCAAGCAACAATCAGCCGCGGAAATAGCTACCGAGCAGATGTTTATTGATACCGCATTCTGGGAAGACGTGGAACGTCATCTCCTAGAGCGAAACGAGGAAACCATTGACAATGCCACAGTTAAGCGAAATGACGATCAATCCAGCGGCCTCGCAGGCGCCCGGATCAGCGCTGCCGAATAGTCCGGTAGCCGAAGCCCCTCAGCAGCCCGGCCTCGGCGCTACCGCGGCTCCTGGCGAGCCCGGGGACGTTAACCCGTTCAATCTACCTCCCGCGGTGGCCAACGTCCCTGCGGTGAAGCTGGTGAGTATCGGCGCCCCGCCTGCGGTTCGTGTCGGGCCCGGGGAATACTACCCGGAAATCGACCCGGTGATTGACCACATGGACACGGTTCTGTCCAGCGGTCTGGACGTGTATCACGCCATGGACAACTCCATGGTCCTGTTTAACCCACTGTTCATACAGGAAGCTGAACTTCAATACCTGGACCAGAACGGGCAACTTCAGGATGTGGTTCCCGACTACGGCCAGGTTACCGGCAACCAGCCCCAAGAGATCCCAGACGATCAAATAGCGGCCTTCGTGGACCGGGGCGATGCAATGGCCGCGAAACTGAACGAACTTTCTGGGCCGGGCGAAGAAGAGGTCTCGGTGCAGCCCGCGGGCCAGCCCACACCGGTCCCGCAACCGAGCCCGGCAGAACAGGCGGCGGTTGTGGATAATCAGTCCAGGGCGATGCGGGCCTTCGGGGGGTCGCCTACGTCAGGGCCGCATCCCGGCGGAGGGCGACTGCTCAACGCGCTACTTCAACCGCCACCGCGATGATTACACCCAGGCGGGGGGACATCATTGAAATTGATTTCCTAGACCACGCAGAACACGAGAATGGAGCCCGGGGCAATCATCCCGGGCTTTCATTTAAGCTGACCGGACGACTTGTATGCAACGCCCGGAAGGCTCTCGTGGTGGAAACGTGGTGTTACCGGGACAAGAAAACCCCCCGCGATGGCAACGTAGTGCGTTACACCATCGTGAAGGGCGCGATTCAGAAATGCTCCATACTGCGGCGGGACCGTGAAAAGGCGGCGAAGGACCGCGTGGTAATCAAAGACGGGCAGCCCTGCTAACTGCCCTTGTGTCCGTCACCCCAGAGAGTCTTTTTGAAGAGGAAAGACCCGGCAATATGATAGCAAACGATACCCTCCGGATTATCAAACCCCCGGGCAGCCCTACTGCCAAAGTAGCGTAGCTCCGCAAGCGCGGCTTCACAAGCATCCGTCGTAAAAATACCTCGATACAGCACGGGCACGAGATGACAGCAGGCGGGCAGTGGGACTTGATACTTTTCGATTCGGGGGTCCCCCGTCGGAATGCGTTGCGGGGTTTCGCCCTATCTTTTCAGTGATGCAGCATTCCCTCGACAATCTCGCGATCTTTGGGAACGCCTGGAATTCTGACTCTTGTTGTATCATTCTGGGATCTCCCTGTGTTGTATCCAATGGTCCAAGCCCCCGGCGCCTAGCCGGCGAACACGTTTGATCTCGGACATTGGAGAAATTGAAATTAGGTCGGTTCCAACGGAAGTAAATCCGACATCTTTACCGGTCCGGCTGTCCGTAAACTTCACGGCGCGCTTACTTATATTGGTAAGCACCGCCCGGCTTTCATTGACCCGTATAACGATCTTCAGCCCGCCATCATAGTCAACGACATCGCCGGGCCGGAGTAAATCAGGACCGCCGTATTCTACCACCGGCCCCCGTTGGAATTCATCAGTCATGCCTCAATATGCCACCACTACGCTTAACTGTCAATACCCAAGGTAAGAGTCCATCTCTACACGCTTCTCGGGGGTAAGCCCGGTCCACGAGTGAAACGTCTTGATCGGCCAGTGCTGTGGATAGCAGTCCAATTGAAACGCGTAGCCATCCCGGTCCTTGGCGTATCGCTCCAGATACAGGCCAAACGTGTTGTAAACCGACAGAGACACCTTGCTACCCAAGAACGCGTTCGCTACCGACCCAAATCGTTTCTGCAAATAGAGGGCGCAGTTATTGGTAGCTTCCCGCGTGAGCAGAAAGCCAACTCGGCGCATGTGATTCAGGGGACTCCCCGGAGCGAAAAGCTCCCGACCGCGGGACCAGTTTGCCATCTCATTCCGGGAAGCGTTGGCCCAGGCGGACACCCACCAGATTGGCCTGCCGTCTGGAGCGAAATACAAGTCCCGTATGTCTGCGGGCTCCGTCACCATTGAATCGGAGTCGATCTGCAGCACCGCGTCCCCCTCAAAAGAACCTCGCTCCCACTCCAGCTTGTGAACCTTTTGCATTTGATACCCGTAAGACGTGGTGGTTGGCCCCCGATTAATACCGTAACTATCGGGCCAGCCCTCGCAGGCAACGAGATTAACAAAGTCGGGAACGGCAGGTGGCGGCGGACTGCCGTAGTCGTATAGCAGGTAAGTCTTGTGCCACCCGCGTAGGTTCTTACGGATGGACTCCAGGCACCACGGCAACCATTCATAGTCTTTTTCAAATGTTTTGATGAAGACGCTAACGTTTTTCATACGGATACATCAAAGTTTCTTCCGGCGGCAAGGAGTTCAAAAACTCCACAACCCGTTCTGCCAATTCAATAGAATCGGTGGTGGGACCGGGTCCGCTTTCTGCCAGGAACAAGAAGTTGAGTCCGTGTTCCACGTCCCGGATGATAATCCGATACTCTTCCCGAACCAAGCAGAATCTTTTCTCATTCATGGGCTACCACCAATCGTTTTAGGCTGGACTCCGGGATGTCGTAGGGCACAACATCGCCGTATCGAACGTCGCCGCGACTGATCGACAGATTCCAGGTCGCGCTCCGCCCGTTGGCCGGGTGAATCAAAAACAACTTCTGGCTCGGAGCGCTGGGGACCAGCTTCGAGGCGAAGCTGTAGTTATCGACTCCAGGGAACCCGCCGTTATACAGCACGTCTCCGTTTGCGTGGGGCAGTTCCATGGGACGGTGCAGGTGGCCGACGAGATAGTAATTCGGGGTCTTGCCGAGATGGCTGGTCGGGAACACCTGGGCGTTGAAACTGATCTCCCGGCCAATGGCGTGCGCTGGTATGCCCAGTGCCTTATCGCCGCCCCGCAGGTGGTCGCCGTGGACCGCCAGTATAGTGTAGTCGTAAACCCGATAGAAGGCGAACGGCTGTTCGTCAATGTGCCAGTCCACGTTTTTGATATCGCGAAGCAATCCACGCGCAATTTCGTAAACCAGCGTATCGAAATTCGAGTAGCGGTTCACGGTCGGCATTTTTCTTTGGTCGCCCCAGCGACTGTGATTCCCTACCACGGACTTGATCCGAACCTTGGGGAAATGCGGGGCCACGTTCCGGATAAACTGGGCCAGCGCGTGCGCGGTAACCACCACCTGATCCACGATGGGCATGATGTGGGCAGCCTCATTGGAATGTTGCAGGTTGCCGTGAATCATGTCCCCAAGAACGGCGATAACGAGTTCATCAATCTGCGTGGTAACATGCTCCGAGCAGATGCTCAGAACAGAATCTTCGACATACTTCAACCGTCGCAGGAATTGCAGCGGGCCATAGCTGCCCAAACCGAGAGTCTGGTCCGGGCTTACGTGTTGGCCCGTGTGAGAGTCTGAAAGAATCAGATGCGCCGTCTGGGGCTGGCCTTTGCCTGTTCCCCGCCGGGTAGTAATGGCGGGTGCCGGGGAATAGGTGGTAGGCACAAGGGCCTCGATTTCCTCCACAAGCACCCTGATTGCAGTGTCTCGTTTCTGCAGGGTTACGATTTCCCGGTTCGCCTTCACGAACTGGTCCTTCCAATACCCGGAAGGGTCTTTATGGTCCGCCGTCGCCACCGCGGGCGCGGGCGCGGGCGCGGGCGCGGGCGCGGGCACCGGCATCCCCCGGCGCTGATGCTCCACCGCGCCTACGGTCCGCTTGGTCCGCTCCGCGATCTGAACGTTAGTTAGCTTCGGGTCCTTCAGCAATTTACGTTCTGCCGCGGACCAGGATCTTGTCTTTTGTTTCATAATTTAACTGGGTAAACCGCCACCAACTTCGTCTGATTCCACCTCGGAATTTTTACGGGAACCGACCTTAAATGGTTGATATGGGATCTTGCCCGCCCAGATATCGTCGAACTCCCGCGCCGCTTCTTCGGGAGTATCTCCCAAGGCTTTAATCGCGGACGGGTCCGTGGGATCTCCGTCCACAAATAGGAACTGTCCGTTGTTCAGACAGTGAACCGATACGGCTCGGCGAGCGTGCGGCGATTCCAGCCGGAGTATCCGCTTTCGGTCCTCGTCGGCCAACTTTCCGGCCTTCTGCAAGTATTGCGTCTGTGCCTTATACATCTCATTCAGGCTGTTGGTGATCTCGTCATAAGATTCCGTCCGCCAACGGCTATCCTCGGAAAAGATAGCGTCCAGCCTGTTAGTGATGTTGACGAACGTAGCGCACGCCGCATCCCGGGCGTTCTTGTCTCCCGAAATATCATCCGGACTCAGCAAATGCTGGTTCATGCACAAAGCGGCCTGTAGCAGCGTATGAACCTGCTCCGATGTTGCGGCGGCAACTGTGGGAGTTGTGGCCGGCAGGCGCTTGCCCCCGCCCGCGTCTGAGAAATCGCTAATTGTTTTCATATATTGAAAGGTATAAGTTTCTCCGGACATTGCCACATCATAACGGTGCCATCCGGCAGAACTATTTTGCGCGGGGCGATGCCCTCAAGCTCCAGGATGCGTTTGGCGTATTGCTCCTTTTCGGCGGCAAGTTGGCCAATGATTTCAGCGAGCGTGTTGCCGTTGCACAGCATTCTTGCTACCGTGGCATCGCATACTTTGGCCCGCTCGAACGCCGAGCGGTAATCTTCGTTATTCATGTCCTGTGAGTAAAACCATAGCGCCAAAGGTGAATCGCGTCAACTGCATTATCGTCTAATTTTGCGCAATCGAAACCGACCCGCTCCGCGGCGACTTTCATGGCCTGTTTATCCGCGGCTCCGTTCCCCGTCGCGAATTTCTTCAGTGTCCCGACGGGCACCGGCAGGAAAGCAGTTTGTTCGGGCCGGTGCGCTGCGGCCAGCCAGACAGCCGCCCGAAGGCTGGCCCACAATTGCGCCTGATAGGTAGTGCTGGCAAAGACCACGTCCTCGAAAACAATTAACGATATGGGCGACGGAAATTCAGCCACTGCGTCATACAGCCGAGATATACGGGGGTCGTTGCCCCTTAACAGCCCGGCCCGGCTCCATTGGGTAACCTCCGCCGGTTTGGCCAAGCAAATCGTGCGGATCATAAACCCCCCATCCGGATTTGACCCAAAGCACCATCCCGTTTTCGTGCCCAGATCCAAGGCTAGTATGTTATCAATCACTGGTTCGGCCAATTCAGTTCGATGCCGTGGGTTCCGGGCGTTCGGCAAATCTCGCACCGGCACTCCGCACCTGTGTGCGTGGAGTCGGCACAGCGGTATGCCTTCGTCTATGGTTTCGCGCACGGCATCCGCGCGGCACTTGTTGCTTTTCCATCGGCCATTCACTTTTGTCATTGGGTAATGGCCAGCGCATTGCCGAACAAGATGCAGCGAACCGGGGCCACGGGTTTCAGTTTGGTTTTCGTCGCTCATGAAGGGTTGTCGTAATGCCAGCGGCCCGACATCACGCCCCAGTGTTTTTCAAGTCCACAATGGACGCATGCTTTTTTTGTTTCCGTCGGCGGAGACATTTCGCCAACGATGCCCCGTGACCGCCGAACAAGCCGGATTGGGTTTCTCATGATCCGGAGCGTTAGCTGCTCGCGTTCTACCCCATTCTTGTCCAACTATAAAACAGTGCTTCATTACCGAGATTGCACTTGGGCTAAATGACGGCTCGATTCCACAATACATGCTGTCCCATAATTGCCTCCACGCTTTTTCAAGTTCTTCAACGCTCGGTCCGTCGTCGTAGATGTGCCGCACTATCATCTCGCGGATTTGCTCCTTGATTTCGTCCAGAGCGCGGGCGCCGTTCTGATAGAATTCGATTGCGCGGCGGTCGTATTTCATGACTGCGCGGACTTCTAGTTTGCCGGTTATCATCGTCTGGTTGTGCCCGACATCTCGGCCCTCGAAGCAGATTTTTGATTTCAGTTCTTCGGTCTTCATACTTGTTTTCGAGTTCTACGTGTCCCTCCTTCGCCGCCGTGAATCGGGCAGTCAAGCCGCATCACCCACACTTTGCCGAGCCCAAAGTATCCAGCGCCATGGGCATTATCGAGCACTGGACAGTTACACCCCGCCTCCAGCGCTTCATTCGATCCGGGCCGAAGCACCGCTAAACCAGGCGCTGGTGGCAACGTCTGCCCCGCGTTTCCGTTTCCTGAGTCTTTCATTATTCGATTCCTTTGGCGTCCATGGATGCCCGTATCGCGTCCCGGAAACTTCCAGTCACGTTCGGAACCCATCTCCCCATCAGGTGATGTCCTCGGTGGGGTCAGTGTTGCCCACCGGACGCGCGCCGTGCGCCCTTGATGATATTTGCCGTAGAATGAATACGCGTCTCCTCGTTCTATGAAAGCTGCTATGACTTTCCACGGCCCGAGGTTTTTGTCGCGACTTCTGTGCTTGGCCTCGATAACATACAATCCGAATCCTAACAAGGTCGCTGAAGGCAACGCGTATTCGCGCTGCGGGTTGCTCTCCTCGGGTTCGGGTTTCGCATTCGTGCTTGCCGGCTGATACGAGTAGCTCTCGCGCAGCCGTCCGTCGTATTCGAGTTTTGTAAGCAAGCCGGAGTTCACCAGAGATGCTGCGACTCGCCGTTGGATTCTGATAGTCATGCCGTTTTGTTTTGTGATCGAGCCGCGACCACCGAGCCATGAGACGCGCAAGACTGAGCCGTCAGACATCTCATCGAGTGCCTTTTGTTGCGCCGGGGTCAGCCTTTTCAGATAGTAGTTCATACATGTGGTCCTACAGATAGTCCATTTTTTATTATTTGTCAACCCAAGTTTAGGCCGGCCTCAGCCGCTGCTTTCGCCAACTCGGGTTCCACGCGCACCGCATGACGAATCTTGAGAAGGTGCTGCCGAACCCCCTCCCGGGTGATGCCGAGCTTATCACCGACATCGGCCAGAGTCGCCCCCGGACTCTTGATAAAGAACCTGAGAATCACCTTGGCCCGGTCAGACAATTCCTCGCTGCGCAGAATCAGGTGCATCAATCGCTCCACACATTCCTTCTGATCCCCGTTATCCGCGGTTACCACCACAGTGTCCGTTATGCTCTCCGGTAGGTGACCCCCCGTATAAGAGATGTGGTCGGTTTGCCGGGACCGGGCGGTAAGCTGCCGCTGGATCGTTTGATTCACCACAATCCGGGCGAAAGAAGAAAACCGGACGTGCCGGTCGTTCACCTTGCGCTTCAAATCAAACTGGCGCATGGCGTCCGCGAGCCCCTCCAGCGCCGCCGCTACCAACTCGTCGTCTTTCCACCCGCTGCAATAGTTGGTGGCAATCGTGACCGCCCAGGGCCGGAACGCTTCCACTATCTCGTTCCCCGCGTCCTCATCACCCTTGCGCCACGCTCGGAACAGTTTTCGTTCCTCGTCAATCGTTAAAGTTTTCCTACTCATTGTTGCTGTCTCCTAAAAATTCTCGTTTGATGATCCATACCGCGGACTCCCGGGAGTTCGGGTATCTCTTGCTATACAGTTTCCCACGATTCTGGGCCGCTTCCCGGCGCAGTTGCCGGCCCAATTTCGTTACGCTTGTGTGCGGATATGCGGAGCCGGCCCCAACGAGCCCGCTGCCCTGAATCTCCCGGTAAAGGGTGGAAGCCCGGCCTTCCCAGTGAGGCGCCGCCGGGTTGCCTATGAAGAACTCAGCTATGTATTCCCGGAGCGGCTCCGCCAAAGTGCCCAGGGCCTGCGCATCGGCTACCTCATCCCGCAGCGTGGAAAAGTGATACGCCTTGGTGCCATATCTGGGGTCGCGGCGATCCGGCTCGATATTATCAAAATGCTTAAGCAGATACCGGGCAAAAGCAGACGCTTCCCTGCGGATAATCGCCTGTTTCTCCTGGAACGTTGCGAAGAGGCTTGCGAACCCGCTCGTGGTTGGGGACGCGTGCAACAGGCTGATCTTGTCCTCCACAGAAGACGAAAAGTCCGGCATGACTGACATGGAGTTGTCGTCGTCATTCATGGTTACGAAGATCCGCCCAAACCACGGTATAGACGCGGGGGTCTGATGCTTCTTGTGAAAACTCTGACCCGACGCATTAGCAACCCGGGCCTTGAGATTCTCCGTGAATTTGATGACTTCCCGACGTGTTTCCAGCCCGGCTAGATCATCCACGCACATTAGTGGCTGATCGTAGCACTCCCCGCCGAAGGCCGACCGGCCCGTTAGAAATTCTTCTGCCCGGGTGCCGCCCCCAACCATGATCTGAATGATACCCGATAGCAAGCCCTTGCCAACCCCGGTGCCTCCCAATAGAAACAGAGCCTGCCCGCTCTGGGGCTCCTTCATCAGCACGGACCTGTAAAACACGGACAGCCAGTCCAGAAATCGGACAGGCTGCGGCTCTTGCGGTAATTCCGGGTGAGTAAGCAGGTGCGTGATATGCTCCGCGATATGTGGAAACCCATCCCCGAATTCTCCAGACCCTTCGCCGGCCATCGGCTTAACGCACAAGTCGGCCCAGTCATTCAAGAACTTCTTTCCCTGAACCTCGACGATACCTGGAGGATATGGGATGCAGGGACACACGGCGGTCACCCGGTTGGCTTGTTCCGCGGAATGCAGCGCTTCGTCCAGTTGAGAGTAGCCCTCGGGGCCGGCAACGCCACTCAGGCCATGCTGGATCTTCAGGTATCGCTTAATGGGGTCCGCCGAATACCCGCTCCAGGTGCTCGGGCCGGTCCGGATGAAATACTTCATCCCGTCAAAGTAAATCTCGGACGCTGCTTCCGACATTTTCTTGGCCACGATGGTGTCCGCCACTTCCCGCCCCACAAGCTCGCTCCACGAGTAGGCGGCTTTGGGGGCGCCGTCCGCAAAAGTAAACATACCCCAGGGCTTCACGATAGCCGACTTGGGCGACTCTGAATTATCGAGCCAAAACGAGGGTCCTTGCCCCTCCAGGGCGAATTCCCCGGGCCAATTCGCGAACCTGGGATATTTTTCAGCCAACGCGACGGCCATCGCCTTGATATCGGTTACCACTCCGTCCGTGAGGCCGTCCCCTCGCAAGCCTTTGAGGCTCTCTATCGCCAAGCCGGTCAGCAGGTCAGCCGATAAAGTCTTGTCGGACACCCGTAACCATCGCCCCCCGTTGGTCCAACACTGGGCCGGGTTGGATGAGTTTTTGTCCCACCCGGGGGCCAACTTCTTCACCTTGACGTGGCCCCCCAGCTTCTCCAGTAGCGCCCGAGCGTGATCTGATCCGGTTACCCCTATATGCTTATCAAACAACCACACCGCTCTGAAATTTCCGGACAAGGACTGTTCAATCCAACTGGGCGGGTATTTCAAGGCTACCGCGGTATCCACATACTTTTCGATCAAGGGGGTGTCGTAATCGCCCACGAGAGCGGTTACCTTCACCACTGGGTTATCCTTACTCGGACGGGCTTTCGGGTCCATGGCTTCCCCGGCCAAATAAACGTGCCATTGCGTTTCCGGAGCGGTCATAAAAACTGACCGACTCTTCTTGTCCCGCATGATCCCTTCGATCTTCGCGGCCCCGAACGTCTCAATAGCAGCGTCTAGATCAAACAGCCAGGGCCAGGAAGCATCCGCGTCCGAACACGGATTGACTACCTGCCCACCGGATAGATTATTTGTCCAAAACATGTTGCCTTACTTCAGGTAATGCGGAACTTCTTTTACCTCGGATTCCACCGGCAGTCCAGGCATCCACTCCGGCTTTACGGCCATGAGTTCTTCGATATCCTGCTGGGTGCATTCCGGGGGCGCTTCGATTACGGCTTCATCGTGGACCGAAAAGGGAACATGCAGGCCGGCGTCAAACAGGTTCTCGTAGCATAAGCAAAACACATCTCTAGCCGCGCCCTGAGTAATGTTCTCTGTGAGTAATCCGCCGTAGATGTTTTTTACCCGACCGTCAACCTCCACCAAAAACACCTTCTTTTTCTTCGGGACGTTACGAAGTTCCGTAACCAGCTTCCCATCCACCAACCGTTTCATCTCCACCATCTCCGGGTAGGAACGCACCCCGGCCCGGATGTTCGGATACTTCATTACTCGGCCCGACGGAAGCTCAATCTCAAAATGCTTATCCGTTACAGCCGCCTTTTTGAAGGCGGTGTCCAGCTTGGCCCATATCCCGTGTTGCTTGTCGGCTATCAAAGGACAATTAGCCCGGAACTCATCCACGGCCTTCTGAGATTCATCCTGGGTAAGTTTCACCTGCCCGCCCGACAAGGCATCCGCCATACCGATAAATCGTTCCGCCCCCGCCCCATACCCCAGGCCCAGGACCATGACTTTCATCATGGCATACAGCTTAGGATCTTCGTTCTTGAGCTTCCCTCCGCGCCAGTTGAAATTCGTCCTGGCGAACGCCTCATACGGACTCATGCCCCGGGCCATCAAATCCAGCATCGCCGTGTTGCCCGTCAGCCAGTTTAACACCCGAGGCTCGATCTGTGCCAGGTCGGCTACGAATAGCTTCATGCCGTCCCGTGGTATGATCAAAGACCGGATATCAATCTCGACACCCGCGCAAGTAACGGGTTCCTTCTTAAGGTTCTGGAAATTCAGTCCCCCGTCCCCGGACCAGCGGCACGTAGAAACAGCCCCGCAGTATCGAGTGGGTGATTCAATGGTCCCGTCAGGCCGCAACCGCATCCGTATGGTTAGGAGGGTCCCAAGAAGCTTGTTCACCGACCGCCACTGTCCGACCTTCAAGATCCACGGATATCGGGGAGAATACGTCTTCTCCCAAGTGTTATAGCCTTCCTCATCTTTGTCTTTTGTCGGAGAACAAGGAATGCCCGCCTTGCGACACTCATTCGCTATCGCCTTTGAGCCTGTTGGCTTTTCGTTCAACTCATCCACCCAGGGCAATGCCCGTTCGATGTCGTAAAGCTCCTGCTGCGCCGCCGCGATATAGACCCCCAATTTTTCAACGTCAATACGAACCCCGGTCCGGGAGTTCGTCCGGGTGATGTAACTGATCTTTCGCTCCCACGCCGGCCACAAATGCTGATGGTCGGTCCAAAACTTGTGAGTCCACCATGAGTCTCGTCGAGCGTATTCCAACACCCGGGCCTGATGATCTTTGCAGTCGGTCCATCCTTTGCCCTTCATGCTGCTGCGAGCGGCTTTGTCCAGAGTCTTCCCGTAAGCCTTTTTGATAGTGGCGTTCAGGTTGGTGGTTGCCTGCACATACGCGCCCAAGTCCGATGCGTCGAACCACTCAGTATCTATCGGCGGGTGAGGCAGACCCATGCGAGGCAGGCCGATGTCGGTCATGGCCGTCTCAAAGAACGCGTTGTAGGATACCAGCCCGGAGTAATCACCCACCACGTCCCAGTTGAAGTCTCGCGGGTTTCCAACCCAGGTGCTCTCCCCGTCGCACGCGCTTAACAAGTAGATATCACACTGCGGGTGCGCGGCGTAGTTACCCGCCCCCAACGTTCTAACCGACACCTCGTCATCGTAGTAAGTCTCGAAATCAATCGTAAGGGGCTTCGACATATTGTTTTATTTCTCCAGACCAAGCATCACGCAGGGTGAAATTCGTTGCATCCCGGGCAGACCATCCCCGTTAGTTTCGAGACGGCGCTACTCCCACCGCGCGGTATAGGAACGGAACCCGCTTTTTCTTCAACGCCACCGGAGCTTTCTTGGCGGGGAGGGGCGCTGAGTCGGTAAGACCGGCCACGATCCCGGCAGCCGGGGCGGTTTTAGAGGATGCTTTACGCAGGTTCATATTTTTATAGGTGCCCCGGTGCCTTTCGGCTTTTAACGTGCGGGGCCACCACGAGCACAGTTATCCATCCCTGTGCTAGGGAGATTCCACTATTCTTCGTCCGACCCACTGAAGCTCGCCATGAGCGCGGTCAACTCCCCGAGGAAGTTCTCGTCAACGCCGCCGGGTATCGCCCGGACAATGGGGACGTATCCAGACCGGCCCGTCTTATACTGGTTCAGCTTCGAGTTCAAACTGTGGAGGCTGGTGTGGTAGCCGTTCCGCAGATACCCAAACCGGCGGGCAGTCTTGAGGGGCTTTACGACGGCGGTATATCCGGGTCCCTTGAGCGACCACGCCGCAAGCGCCCAGTTTCCTCCGCCCATGGAGTATGGGAAGTAGTTGGCCAGAATGTCCTCCGGGGTGTCCTCGGGGGCCTTGATGAGAATAAGGGCGGTTGTAAACCGCTGGAACAGCGGCTTGCCCGTTGCATTATGATCGGTCCACTCCGTGGTCCCGCCGTAAGCCAGGACTTCCTGCTCTGAGTGGCAAACGGTGCCCTCTTCGCCTTCGGAGACTTTTTCGATGAACGATGTCTTGCGGAAACCAAGGATAAGAAACGTAAGGGGTTTCGGAAGCGCAAGTTCCTTCATGAACACGATATCGCCAGGATCGAAATGATCCGCGAGTTCACCCGACTTCTGCACCAAATTGATGCGGGGAAGCTGCAAATCCCGGAAGTCAATGTCCGCGACATCTTCAAACAGGCCACCAAACGACCCGCGTGTGGCCAAGGCTTGCGTTTGGGCCGGGGCTTGGGCCGGGGCTTGGGCCGGGGCTTGGGCCGGGGCTTGGGCCGCTTGGGCCGGAGGTGTGTCGGATTGCACGGAAGCCTCAACGTCAATGGGGGGAGCTTCCTGGGCCGCAACCGCGTCAGCTTCCTCTGATACCGCCTCCACGGCCCGGGAGCGCTTGAAACCGCTTGTCGCCGCAGCGACTTTCTGACCGGGCCTCTTAAACCCGCCCGCTGCCGGTGCCGCAGGTGCCGCAGGTGCGGCCACAGGCGCCGATGCCGGTGCAGGTGCCGCTACGGGCGCGGGTCGCTTAAACACGGGCCTGGCAGCCGGGGCCGCAGCCGGGGCCGCAGCCGGGGCCGCAGCCGCAGCCGGGGCCGCAGCCGGGGCCGCAGCCGGGGCCGCAGCCGGGGCCGCAGCCGGGGCCGCTTGATCCGTGGGTGCGGGTTGTGCCCCCTTGAGTTGTCCGAATGATATCTTTGCCATAATTTGATCTTGTCTTTCTGTTTGATTTAGTTGTCAGTCCGTTATGTCCTTTGCCCCAGTGACAGCGCGAAGATAAACTTTCGTTTCGCCCCTGTCAAGGAGATTTTTTGCGCCCAGCATTTCCACCACTTCCTGAGCCTGAGCGGACTTCTGGCCCTTGGGCGCCCGCTCCATCACCGCCGTCTCTACCCCCGATATACCCAGCTTTATCATCTCCCACAGTTTATCTTCCCCGAGCACCGGAGTAAGAGCCTGGAAAGCCTTGCGGGAATCGGTAATGATACGATCCGCCGAGGAAATCACCCGATATCCTTGTGGGACGAAATTCTCATCCTCTACCGCAAGGTTTGTTACCCGTCCTTTGAACGCTTTCGCCCAACCTTCCATGAGAGTGGCCAACTGGAAGCCCAGCACCGCGTCCGCCGGGTCCGAAACCCGCATGGGGTCAAACTCCTTCGGGGTTTTAAGTGGCGCGAACTTCTCGCTGATCTTGATTGCAACCCCCGCCAGGGCAGAACAGGTGCCCTTATTATTGCACCCGTAACACGCCAAAAAGCTTGGGGTAGGTTGTCCCGCTTTGGCAAGTGACCTGGCCACCACCGTTTGAATCCGAAGCAGCATCTCTTTCTGCTGATCCCGCGGGAACACACAACTCTCGATAGCGTCCCGGTATGGCATGACGAAGTATGCCGCACACTTCTCCACCGCCGGATACTGCCGGAAAAGTCCCAACACGTAGGCGAATGCTTGGAGATTGTTCTCCGCCGGCTCAACTTCCCACTGCCCAAACTTGTAATCAATAAGCGCCGCTTCGTTCTCAAAAATAAACGCTTCATCAAAGTAGCCCGCCGAAGTATCAGCGTCGTCAACGTGAACATATGCCTCGTTCAGGTGAATGTATTTCCCGCCCTCTTTTTCGGCCCGGGCGGCAAACAGAGCTTCAACGCTATCGGTGAATTCGATACACTTCACCACCGCGGCGGCTTCCTCGTCCGTCGGCAACCCTTCGATAGATCGTCGCTCAACGGCTTCATGCTGCCGGGTTCCGGCCCGGGCTGCGTCACTCTCGACTTTGCCGGGCTCGTAATGGGAACACGCCTCGCGGGCCTGAAGCGTAGAGGGGGAGGTCCGGTGGTGAACCCGCTCCCCGTGATCCGGAGCGACCCGTGGGATGACTTGCTGGGCTACTTTCGGGACGGCTTGGCCCTCAAACCCAGGCCAGTGCGGGTCCACAGTCGCCCCGAACAACGTTTTCCCACTGGGCAGGTCCGCCGACCACCGGGTGACTTCCCCGGTGACTTCCCCGGCGACTTGGGGGGTGACTTCCCCGGCGACTTGGGGGGTGACTTGCTCCGCGACTTGCTCCGCGACTTGCTCCGGAGGCGACGAGGACTCCGCCCCCTCAAACTGAACTTGGCCGGTTACCGGCGGAGGCACCATCGTTATGGGCGGAGGGGACTCTGCCCCCTCAAATTGGGCGCCTTGGTGCTCCAACTTGTTTGCCTCCGCCTTGTTGATCTGGAATCCAACCTGATCGTCCTCAGACCTAACTTCCCTGCGCTTGATCCCAAGGTTCTCCAGGGCGGCGATAACTTCGTTCGGATCATCGCTGTATGCGTAGCATACGTAGCGGCCCCTCGTCTTTTCCGGCAATGTCATTCGTATCATTTCAATATCTCCAAAACGCTTTCCCCGTAAGCATCGCACAGGGCATCCAGATTGTCAACCTTACCCTTCAGCTTCCTGAAAACTTTCATCTCCGGAGTCTTGTCGGCGAAAAGGATTCTCTGTATCGCCTTAGACTTGGCCCCGGACCGATGGGTGCGGCCCAGCACTTGCTTGAAACTCGTAGCGCTCCAGCCAGGATTGATAAGGGCCAACACCGGATGCTTGCCGTGGATATCATGAAGATCAATCCCTTCCCGGCCCGCGTCCGTGCAAAGTATAACCCGGCTCTCGTTATCCTGGAACGCCTTCCGGTTACGTTCCCGCTCGTCCGGGGGCTGCTCCCCCCAGATAATGCAACTCGTTTGCAGCCGGGCCGCAAGGGCGGAAATAGTATCCCGGAAGTTCACGAACACGGCGACGGCCATGCCCTGCTCCAGGCCATCCTCAATCATTTCTAGGAGACTTGGAATCTTCAACATTTCGACAGTCTGCCGCTGGCGGGTCAACCGTATAGCCTCGTTATCTCCCCGCCCCTTGGCATCTATGGCCTGAAGCTCCTGCTTCATTTCTTCATACAGCGCCGTTATCTTCTCAGAGTCTTTCAGCGGCAGTCCGATAGCATCCACACTTCTGGCTACTTCAGGAAAGCCCGGAAGCTCGGACACGCGCAGCCGGATACCGCGATGCGGGAACAGCAGGGCGTTCAGACTCTGCATGACCGCCACCCGCTGGGCCGCGGTGCCGCCGAATTGTTGGCCCCCAAAATATCCCTTCTTACACCCCCGACCCCGGCACCAGTTCCACCACGCCGAGGGAGAGTTAAACAGCCCGAGCGCGTAACCCATTGCTTTCATCTTCAGGGGAGACTCTGCGGGCGTCGCGGTCATCATATGAATGCGCTTGCCCTGTGCCTTCGCCCGGATTAACAGCTTGCTCTGATCGGAAGTCTGCCCATTACACCGATGGGCCTCATCGAACAGAACGAACTTCACTTCTGGCGCCCACTCGAAACGGTTGTATTTCCGCCGGGTGCCATCCTCCATGGTAAACTCCACGGGCTTCTTGGTGATGAATGGCGTCCGCCCGGTGCGAAGCATTTCGTAGTTCAAAACATTAAACTCAACCCCCAGGTGTTCGCCGGCCCGCTCCCAGGACGGTATGACCGACCGGGGGCAAACCACGAGGGTGGGCTCGTCGAAGTGGCGAATTAACGCACCGCCCACGAAAGTTTTCCCGGTGCCTACGTCAGAAGCGTCCAAGGTAACCCGCAGCCGCTCCTGTAGCCGCACAAGGTCCGCAAGCGCGCCGCGCTGATGATCCAGCAAGCCTGTTATATTTACGCGTTCAAACATTGAATAAAACGGTCCGGCAGCGTGCAATTGGCAGGACAGCCAGCAAAAAAGGGTGCTATCTGCGCACATTCGTAACCCGCCAATCCACACCCAATTTCCGTTACCAAAAAATGTAGATGCCTTTGGCTGCGCGCATATGCCTTAAATCGTCCCACATACCCCTTAATCACAGGCAGCCGTAACGTGCGGAAATAACCATCCTTAGTAGGGATGCCGTAGGCATGCCCCTGCCGCCCTTCACCTATGCCCCTTTCGGCACCCCAAAACAGAAATGCCTCCCTCGCGGCCCCGGCACCATGAAAACCCTCCAAGTTGGAGCCGAAAACAAATATCGTCCTGCCGTCGTTCATGTCGGGAGTGTAATGCATATTCGCTTAATTTACGCGTTCAAACATAAAAATGGAGACTGGTAAAGGTGCCACCCAAAGTCGCCCCAGATATTGAAAAAGTATATCAGCCGCATTGGGCAGGAAGCGGCGAAGGCTTGGGCATACCGTCCGCCAGGGACTCCGGAAGAATTCCTTCCTCAATACGGCATTCAGTATCCAGGTAACACAGAAAATTCCAGCAAGCGGCAGTAAGATGATCCTCGTCGGTGTCCCCACGCAAACACTTAGCCAGGTGCCGCAGGCCGCTGTCCATGTAAATATGAAGCGGCTGCCCCTTCTCCCAGTTACGGTCCCCATACTTCTGGCAGCCCGCCTCAAAGAGTTTGCTGACCTGAATCAGCGCCGACCACGGGCACCAAGACAACAGGACCGCATCCCCGTAAACGTAAACATGCTCATCCCACAAGCCTCGCTCTCTCATCTCCAGAGCCACCATGGCGAAGTATGTCGCCCCCAACAGGCACGGATTCTCCCGGCATCCCCTGAGATGTTCAAGAGCCAGCCGAAAACTAAGGTCCAAGCACCGGGCGCCGCGAGGCAGATTTGTTGGCACATACAAAGACGAAAATGTTTGGTGTAAAGGCCGCGAGCAATGGGCCGCAAATAGTTTCCCAAGTGCCCGCACCGGTAGCAGGTCCATACGGCCTTTCCCCGCCGCTGCATCCCGGACCGAGCCGGTCCCAAAGTCCCGGCGGGTTCCGCTGTCCTTGATCCGCATCCCCGCGGCGTCGTGGGTAGTTTCTGCCGTCACCTCTCCACAATTGTCTGGTTTCTCGTTCATAAAGCTATTCCTTTCTCGTGTTAGCCGCACAATAAGACTCACCGGCCCCGCAACACCGTCCTAATCTTTTTGGCGAACCGACTAATAAACGAACCACTGATGGTTTCTTTGTGCGCCGCTTCCGTTTGGTGTGCGATCTCCGAGAAGAAGGCTTGAAAATGCTCTCCCCCGAGCGCGGTGTCGTTCGTAGGTGTTATGCCGCGACGATTAAGCTCCGCTGCGATATAAAAGAACTTGCTGCCGATGGCGAGCGCAAGGGGCGCTTCATCAGACGTAACTAGAGGAAGCTGGCCTTCATTCTCGATCTTGTATGCGCCCAGAACCCGGTTCATCTGCGCCGCTTCTTGATACGTCCGCTGCAATTCTCGTTCGAGCCGACGGAGATTCAACCCTCGAATCTTCTGGATGAAACGGCCTGCCGTGATATCCGGGTCGGCCTTCGGCCCCATCCTTCCGGCCTTGGCGCGTTTCGCTTTTCGATACACCTGCCGGGAAACGCCAGGCGGTCTGGATTCAACATGTTTCTTTTCAGTGTCCATAAGTCAGTTCAGTGTTGCAACCTCTTCCAGGGTGCTTGATGTTAAGACTTCCGGCTCCGGGGCGCTGTAGCCACAGTGCCCGTCCAACATCGTTTGCAGCTTCAGACTGCGATCCCACAAGTCAGCCTCAGAACCAAGCTTGGCCGCTTCCGTGAAGGCGTTGAACAGCCGCCAGACGTTCTGATGCTTGGCGAAATCGGAATGATCCGGACGCTTCCACTGGGCGACCACCGTCGGAACCTGCCGATAGTTAGTGGCCCCGGACTCCGCAGCCCGGACGATAAGATCATGCGCATCGCAGGTGGCAAGCTCCGTGTGCTTGTAGATGTCGAACCGATGATTCACGTTGGCCTGATGGCCCGTGAACCGATTCATCACTACACCAGTCAGCCGAGGCAGGTCCGAGAGAATTTCCGGGGTATGCTTTCGGTTGAGGATGTATTCCGCGCTGAAGCAGCCGTTAGAACAAATAAAGACATTCGTGCCGAAACCCAGGGAGGACGCATACGATTTGTCCACGGAGTTCCGGATGCCGATGAAAAATCCGTAATCGCCGGGGGTTTGGATCTGGGGATGCGCTACCGCCGGCTCAACTCGCAGCCGCCCAAAGTATCGGTTCCCGCGCTTACCCAGGAAATGCTCTTCCCCGACCACCTTCAGCCCTTGGTTTTGCGCCGCCTCTTGGACGGTATCAATAAGCTTCTGGTGTGACACCGGCTGCCAGGTAGCCGTAGCGGCTGGCGTCAACACGTTAAAGACCTGGCTACGCTCTACCTTGCGAGCCCCTTTGGTTCCGTTTACTTTTTTGTTCATAGTAATGCTTTACAATAACACCGTCCGTTCAATTGTCAAATCCTACGGCAGGATCGGGGCTTCCCGAACCGCCTTTAGGGTTTCGTCGCCGGCCACCCCACTTAAACCAAGCGCGTGATAAAGGGCGCGCTTCCATGGTCGGGAACCGAAACTAGTGCCGTTTATCCGCTTCAAACTAAGCGCGATGTTGTGCGCCTCAACCGCCTCGATATGCCTGGTTTGTTTTTTCATACTCGTTCTCGTTTCGCTAGCCTCCACAGTTCTTGGCAGCGCGGACAGGAATTGGCCGGCGGATTGATTGCCCGATACTCTGGATGGTCTAGGCAACGGCGGAATATTGCATCATACCCCGCGTCAAATTTTGACTTGACGGACGGCCTTGGCGCATCTCCTTTACCCCCGCCGGTAGAATACGGCGAATTCAGAGCGTCTGATATCTCATTCATGGTTGGCCTTTGTGTATTATCCATCCGGTCTTTCCCGGTGGTCACCTGTGTTTCGTGCTTTTGGCGATGGTTCGCCGCATTTACGGATTACACTATTCCGAGCCGTGCCTTCGCTTCACTGTTGCGGCCATCCCCTACGCATTTCTGCGGTGAAGAGGGAGAAATTTCATCGGGTCCAAAAGTGACGGGTCCGGCCTTCTTCGTCCGTCATAAATGACTGTCGGTAAGACACGCCTCCGTTAACCGCGAAACGGTTATTCATTCTCGTCACTTCCTGCGAGGTTCCCGCAAGCGGACCGTTGACCACAGGCAGCAGTCGCCGTTCACTACGAAGTCCCCGGGCCGGGCGGCGACCCACCCGTTCCGTGTAAGTCACCCGCTTCGGTTTGCTCTCCGCTTCTGTGTGAAAACCCAGCATAGCTACACGCCCGCCTTTACTCTACTGGCGAAAGACTGGCCCAGCGCACGTTGTAGCTTTTTAACGCGGTCACAGAAATACTGCACTGGAGTCATGTGCTCAAGAGTCCAGCCCAGAGGGTCAACACCCCGCGCAAGCTCTGCCAGTAATAGCTCCTTGGTTTGTGGAAGAAGCGAATCCATTACGTTATTGGAGGCGTCCGGGGGCAATAACTTGATCGCCTCAAGAGCCAGTCGCACAGAATCGGCTTGGTGAACCACATACTCCACGAAAGTCCGCCGCCAAGGGGACAGCGACAACCCTTTGATGGAGGACTCACCCCACAGTGTAGGGACATATGCTCTCTGGTAAGCCTCAGAAAGAACCGCCTCGGCCTTTCGATATTCCGTAAACGGCTGCGTGCGCTTGACCGGGGCCGCGATATCGGCCATCACCGCCTCGGACGCATCGTGCAGATACCCCCATGCTTCACATTCAGACACCATGAAGTTTATCCGCCAATCGAACAAGCCAGAGTCCCCCGACTTAAGTTCGCCTTTCAAAAGTTTCCACGCGATGACCGCAGCAAGGTGCGCGGTCCCGATACTGTGCCGGAGCACGTCGAAGCTTTCGCCCTCCGTCTGGCCTGCGAAACGCTTCTGACTTTCGAGCCCCTTCGCCAGAGCCCGGAGAGGTAGAATTACCTTGCCGGTTACAAGGTCCTCGGCTTCCACTAAACCGATGTCTAAAAAATACACTTTCATGGGTCAACTCCGATTTCTCTTTTCGTGCCAGACGCCCGTTTGAGTCACCAACACGTCGGGCATAGTCAGGTATGATTCAAGCTGACTGACCGACAGACGCTCCCCAACTCGCGGCACAATGCCGCCCTCCACCCGGACCACGAGAAATGTTCCGGGACACGCCAACGGGTGCGGGGCGTGAACTTCGATCTTGATCTTCTTATCCATGTTATTCTTCTTTCTTTGGTGCCGTGTTGTTTAACCGGATACAGCGCCCCGGTAACCGACACAAGGATCAAATAACCCCGGCCTTCGTGTATTTCTTCAGACTCGGGTGACCCGGCGCCACCAGGTCTGCCCCGAGACGGACCTTCGGCACGGTAAGGGTTCCACATTCCGGACAAGTCCGGGAATCCTTCGTGGATATTGTGCTACACGACGGGCAAAAAGCCACCGGCATGGGCATGAAATCAGGCGTTGCGTTCATTGTTTCCTTTCAGTTGGTTATTCATACTCCTTCAAGTTACCACCAAAAAACCGGGTGTCAAACGTAAAACCAAGCTTTTTTGGTCTGATTGGACAGGTGCCACAACGCGCTAGTATGCCGCTTGCCCTGCGCAATACAGTGCTCCAGTGTCCTGGTGGTAACCAAACCCCCGCGATACCGCGGCCAGACCCCGAGCGGGTCAGACCGGCTCTCCAGGCAGAATAGACAATATTCCAGACCGGACAGATTTGCAAGCCATGCCGGAGATACGAAGTGCCGGTCCGACTCCCATGCAGCCCGACTGTCGGACCCGCCACTCCGCCAGACCCCGTTCGAGGATATCGTCACCAGCCAGGGGTAAATAACGCTGCCCGCCCTGGCTATCTCCAGTGAGTCCCACTGGCCGTCCTCCAGGCGAAAAAACACGGTGAAAGATCGGCTAATCTGTTTCACGTTCTCGAAAAAGTCAGCAGGCTCCGGCGGGGTCACTATCGCAGGCACCGGCTCAGCAGAATACTTCTCGAACGCCCGCCGTAACCGGCGACGCGTTGGGCGGGTGGCAGCTTCCATGGCGGGAGAAAATTCGGACTCCGGGCCGTTCGACTCCCACACTACGGGCTTGTTCCGCAGCATCGCCTGAGAGAATAACACGCGCTCCGCCCGCGGCAGGTCCGCGCTAATCCTCCAATATCGTCGCCAGCCGTATCCATGACGAAGGATGCGCGGTTTCAACCAGTCGCACAAGCAATCCGGGGTGCCTGTGCTGAAGAAGGGCTTCCAGGAACGATCTCCCTGGCGCTTCCAGCCGGCCAGCCGGACATACGCGAATCCCGGCTTGTGGCCGTGTTGAACTCTAATTAGATACTTCATGGGATAAATCCGAGTTAACCCGCTCAACGGGTATCTGTCAAGTCCGGCCTGCGGGCCACCACACGAAGCTTGCTCGCCAAGACCCAAGCCCCGCCCTGAGATTCAGGCCGGTAATACCGCTTGGCCCCCCTCAACTCCACCTCGCACCATACGCGGCCCCTGGTGGACAGGTGCGGCGCTTCTGGGCGATAACAGGCGTGCCAGCCGGGCCGGTAAGCAAAGCCGGGCGTGCGGTGGGCTTCGGCGGTAAGCCAGCGACCCTCCGGCACCCGGAGCGCTGCGTTAATGAACAGCGGACCGAGTGAGCCGTCGGCGCGCAGCCGGAACAGTTTGAATCCTCTGGTTATCTTCATGACGCTAGGTGTTTATAGATACGCTTCAGATACGCTTCAGATACGCTTCAGCCTCTATCTTAGTCAGGAAAAAGTGAATTCCACTGCTGCACTCCGCGAGAGGGTTTTCGTCAAAGGACGTATCCGGCTGAACACGCTCGCCCTGAGAGTAGGAGAACTCCGAATCATGAACAGAAACTCCGCTGCCCTCCAGGACTTCGGCGAACTCCGCACGGCACTTGTTGCTAATCACACCGCCAAACCTCCGTGCGGCTGACGGAATACGAAGCTTGGCAATAGTCCCGTTGGCCAACTTCTTCCAGCCGATTAAATCTCCAGCCGGGATAACAAACAGCCTTTTCACGTCCGCGATATCCGCCCCGCGAAGGTCCGCCCCGTAAAGGTTCGCCCCGCGAAGGTCCGCCCCGCGAAGGTCCGCCCCGCGAAGGTTCGCCCCGCGAAGGTTCGCCCCGCGAAGGTCCGCCCCGCGAAGGTCCGCCCCGCGAAGGTTCGCCCCGTAAAGGTCCGCCCCGTAAAGGTCCGCCCCGCGAAGGTTTGCCACGCTAAGGTCCGCCCCGTAAAGGTCCGCCCCGGAAAGGGTATCTGACTGAACTACGTGAATAACCTTTCCGTCCAGATTCTTGATCTCAATGTTCTTGTTCATACAGTCAACTATTCTATGTTGCTTTGATCATTCTGGCAAGTCCGTTCCGAACAAGCACGCCCCGGTAAAGTCGGCCCCAGTGACATCCGCCCCCGCAAGATACGCGTCCGTCAGGTCCGCGTCACATAAAAGCGCTCCGGACAGGTCCGCGTCCTCTAGTATGGCCTCGAACAGGTCCGCCCCGCGAAGGTCGGCCCCATGAAGGTCTGCGCCCCGTAGGTCCGCTTCGGATAAGTCCGCGCCCCGTAGGTCCGCCCACGGCAAGTCCGCATCGCATAAATTGACAGCGAACAAGTCCGCCTCTCGCAGACTATCGGCCTCGCAAACGTGTATTACTTCGTCACTCGTGTTTCTGATTTCGATTTGCATCGGCTTTAACTTCCTTTCCGACTTCAATCACTTCTTTGCCCTGAAAGTAAACGCTGATTCCATGGGCGTAAGCCAGGTCTTCCATCGCCCGGCGCTCAACGGAAGAAAATGACTCCCAGGTGAACCGTCTCACGGAGCTATCCACATAAATCTTGCCTGTGAACCGGCTGACCACAACCCGGCTGTATCCTTCGGCTTCTGCTCCGTCGGCATATCCCTCCCCACGAAAACCAAGGTTCTCTTCCACCCACCAGGCATGCCCGTATGGTGCCTCATGAAGATCCCCGTGGCCAAGCCAGTATTCCGAAACGTTTAGATCAATCGCTTTCATCGCACGAATGTGAATTGCGTCGCGCCTCGGTCGGCGACTGTCACAGTTAGACCATCCTCGTCTTCCAGGTTAGACAACAACTTGCGAAGCTCTCCAACCCGTAGTGTAATCGAAAACTGCGGAAGCAGGCACGAATGGCTAGACACCACATTACCGGGCTCGGCGAACTCGTATATTTTGCGCTTTGTCCCGCCCCACCCGTCGAATTGCCCAACCACCCGCAGTCGCCGTTCTTCTTTCTTATTCGATGTTTTGCTCATGTGTTCAGAGTCCTTCAGGCCACGCTAAGCCACTGCCGAATGAGCCGGGCCGCATTCTTGCGGGTGACACGAATCCCGTGCGGCTCGGTATGCTGGGATAACGCGGCGGACAGCCGTGATGGTTCCACAGAGTAAATGGCGGACAGCCGGACAATCTTCGACAACATCCCACGATCAATATTCTTATTCATTGTGAATCCTTTCAGCCAATGCAATCCAACAGTTCGACAGCCTTCGCCGCAAGAGCCGCTTCCCCCGCCCTCTCCTTGTAGCCACGTTGCAGGGCATCCACGTAATAAGCGACAAGATCAAACTCGAATGCCTCGAATGCCTTGCGGGCGGTGCGGAAGTTCTTGGCGGCATCCGCCAATGAGGGCCGATACACAACCTCCCCAAAAACGTCGTGAACCACAACCCGGCAGATCCGTCGGGTGTTGTGCCAATCCGCGGAGTCCGAGCACAGGGCGCAGAACAGCAACCCGTCCGCCCCTACCCAGGTGTCCACCACTCGCCCCTTGAAAGCCCGCAATGTGTCGTCATCGTAGTAGTGTGTGCGACCGTCCGCGTTCCACTGGGCGTTCTCCTTGGCGCCGCTGTAGTAAGACCGGAACGGCTTAATGCCGATGAGAGCGATTGCATTCTTGATAGCTTCGATTTGTTCTGATGTTGCTTTAATCTTCATGGTGTTAATCTACCGTTCACTGGTTAATTGTCAAATTGATTTCAAAACTTATAGTCTTCCGCTTCTTCTTTCGTCAAGAAAAAGTAAATTCCACTGCTGCACTCCGCGAGAGGGTTTTCGTCAAAGGACGTATCCGGCTGAACCCGCTTGCCAGGAGCGTAGCGGAATTCAGAACTAAAGCTTGATAACCCGCTGCCTTCCAAAACT
>Ga0299906_10000901_pt1 | contig 26016 bp, 21 predicted proteins | sample RVTome_14_FD_200259 | JGI IMG/M metagenome (GOLD analysis project Ga0299906, IMG submission 200259) | Soil microbial communities from uranium-contaminated site in the Upper Colorado River Basin, Wyoming, United States - RVT145D125 (version 2) ...
GAGAACACGTAGTACTTCGGGTTGTCGTTGATGATCTCGATGTGGCCCTTCTCGTAGCTGTCGAGGGACCCGAGCGCGGTATGGAAGGTCATCCTCTGCCTCCGTTGCTGGGTTTCTGTTTGTCCGCCATGCGGACACTTGTCCGATACGCGAACAAAGCGTACGATGCGAGCCGGCTCAGTGTCAAGGGCTCATGCCCAACTTTTTGCGCTGCGGCGCAACACACATAACCTTGTCCGTGCAACGGACAGACGCACCGGCTAACATGGATCGCCCAATGCAGATCAGAACGCAGTCCCAAACGGACGAAGGACCGGAACTCGAAAGCGCTACCGAGTTCGTGCGTGCGCTCGCCAAGGGGCTGGCGGTGATCGAGGCCTTCGACAGCTCCGCACCGGCGATGACGCTGAGCGACGTGGCCAAGAAGACCGGGCTGTCGCGCGGCACCGCCCGGCGCCTGCTGCACACGCTGGTCGAGCTCGGCTACGCGGGCTTCGACGGCAAGCTGTTCTCGCTCAAGCCGCGCGTGCTCAACCTCGGCTTCGCTTACCTGTACTCGCACAACGTCTGGCAGCTCGCACAGCCCTACATGGTCGAGGTGGTCGAGAAGCTGCACGAGTCCTGCTCGATCGCGGTGCTCGACGGGGCCGACATCGTGTACGTAGCGCGTGTGCCGACCTCCGAGCGCATCATGTCGATCAACCTCGGGCTGGGCACGCGGCTGCCCGCGCAGGCCACGTCCATGGGGCGCGTGCTGCTCGCTTATCGCCCGCCCGGCGAAGTCGCGCAGCTCCTGGAGCGCATCGCGCCGCTGAAGAGGTACACGCCCAAGACCATCACCGACCCGGACGAGCTAACGCAGGAGCTGACGCAGATCAAGAAGCAGGGCTGGGCCCTGATCGATCAGGAGCTGGAGGTGGGGCTGCGCTCGGTCGCCGTGCCGATCTTCGACTTCGGCGGCTGCGCGGTCGCTGCGCTCAACATCGGCACGCAGGCGTCGCGCTGGACGGTGAGCGCGCTCCAGAAGGACGCATTGCCCGTGCTCAAAACGGCCGCGCAGTCGGTCTCGGAGCTGCTGTCACCTGGTAAGGCGGCGTAGTCGCTCGTAGCCCGGATGCAGCCGCGTAGCGGCGGAATCCGGGAGAAACAAGGCCTATCTCTTCCCCGGATTCCGCTGCGCTCCATCCGGGCTACGCGGCTTCGGCGGTTCAGCGCGACCAGTACACCCGCACCAGGTACTCGTCGGGCGAGTACTTGACTTCGAGCTTCCCCTGGTAAGCGTGGTGCAGCGCGTCGCCGATGCGGCGCGCGAGGTGCAGATCGGTGGTCGTCACCAGCGTCTTGTCGCCGTCTTGGCGGATGTCGATGATGCGCTCCAAGGCATGCTCTTCCTTGGCGCGCGTCTCCTCGTTGCGCACCAGGTGCAGCAGCTCGTCGCGATGTTCCTGGAGGAAGTCGCCCTCCAGGCTGACGTACCCCGCCGGGTACTCGTCCTTGACGCGGTGGCATGCCGGGCACAGGTGCTCCTGTGCGCCGGCCGGCATGGGCTTCCACTGCCAGCGGCCTTGCTCGAAGACGACTCCGCAGTCCGGGCAGACCGAAGGCTCCTGCGGCTTGTAGCGCTCCTTGTACGGGTCGTGCACCACCTCATGGATCTTGCGGTCGGTGTGCTGCCGTTGCTGACTGCGGATACGGTCGTGGGTGCTCATAAGGTGCCTCCTTTCAATCGGGCGTGGCCGCGAGCAGCTGCTGTGCCCGGGCGCGGATGTCATCCGGATTCATGCGTTCGGTGTCAAAGCTTAGGCTGCTCGCCTCGTCTTCGAGGGTGAGCGGCTCAGCGGTTCTCATCTGGTAGTCCAGGACGGCGAGGCTCGCTTCTGATGGGTCCGCAGCCTCCCGCTCGCGCGCCGCGACGCGCTGGCGCAGCACCTCGGGCGGTGCATCGAAGTGCGCGATCCGGAACGGCACGTCCAGGCGCGCGGCCAGCCTGCGAAACGCGTCGCGTTGTGCGCGCTTGAGGAATGTTGCGTCGACCAGCACCGGGAAGCCGCCTGCCAGCGCAGCTTCAGCCGCACGCGCCAGCCGGTCGTACGTGTCTGCGGTGTCCTGCGCTGCGTAGATGCCGCCGCCGACCGGCGCGCCGGTGCGCGCGGCCGCCTCCAGCCCGTGCATGCGCTTGCGTTCGAGATCGGAGCGGATGCGGATGGCGCCGATGGTTTCCAGGATGATCTGCGAGCAGGTGGTCTTGCCCGAGCCGGACAGCCCGTGGTGGATGATCAGGGCGGTCTGCTCATCCTGCGCGAACCGCATGGCCAACGCCAGATGTCGGCGGCACTTCTCCTCCAGCGCGCGGCGCTCCTGCGCAGCGGTGTCCGGCTGCGCGGCGCGGATCGCAGCGACCTTGGCGCGCACGATGGCGCGGTACAGCAAGTAGTAGCGCAGCACGCGCACGCCGTCGTAATCGCCGGTGTGCTCCAGATAACCGTTGACGAAGCGCCGGGCCAGGCCGTCGCGGCTCTTCGCGGCGAGATCCATGGCGAGGAAGGCGACTTCGTTGATCACGTCGATCCAGCGCAGCTGGGGATTGAACTCGATTGCATCGAAGATGCGCACGGCGCCGTCGATGAGCACCATGTTGCCCAGGTGCAGGTCGCCGTGGCATTCGCGCACGAAGCCGGCGCGCTGGCGCTCGTCGAACCGGGCCGCGAGCAGGTGGTTCTGCCGTAGGGTCCAGCGTCGCAGGACTTCCAGCGTTCCGCGGTCTGCCTCGGTGCCGAGCAGCGGCGCCAGCTGATCGAAGTTCTGCAGCGCAGGCCCGCCCACGCTCGCCGCACTGCCAAAGCGACCGCCGGCATCGGCGCGCGCGGCAACGCCATGGAATCCGGCCACTTGCCGGGCGATCTCATCGATGCGCGCAGGGGTCAGCTCGCCGCGTTCGAGCACACGCTGCAGCAGGCCATCCTGCGAGAACCGGCGCATCTTGACGGCGTATTCGATCGCCGGGCCGGCACCCTCCACGCGCGGCGCGTCCTCGCTCCCGCCGATCGGCACCACCGCAAGGTACAGCTCCGGTGCGAGCCGCCGGTTGATGCGCAGCTCCTCCTCGCAGTAGTAGCGGCGCTTGTCGAGCGTGGAGAAATCCAGGAAGCCCAACGCGAGCGGCTTCTTGATCTTGTAGGCGTGCTCGCCCACCAGGAACACGTGCGAGATATGCGTCTCCAGGTGCGTTACCTGCGCGTCGCGCTCCGGATAGGCGCCGGGCCGGCTCAGGCCGCGCACCAGCGCTGCGTGCTGGTGTGCCGCGGGTCGCTGCAGAATGCCCACCCAGGGCCCCCCGACTCAGCTCTCACCGGCCGAACCGGTGCGCTCGCGCTGACGGTAGGTCGGCTCGTGGTGCTTGACGTCACCGCGCTGGCGGCGGCCGTAGTCCTCGAGCTGGCGCCGGGCCGCGTCGAAGGCGTCGCGCAGGGCCACGTACACGTCCTCGTGCAGGTCGCGATTGACCACGATCTCGCCGCCCGGGGCATGCAGGTCGATGCGCACGTTGAACAGCTTGCCCTGCTGCTTGTGCCGGGCGGGCATCTCCACCGTGACGTGGCAGCCGGTCAGGTTGGGGTAGAACTCCTCCAGCCTGGCGACTTTGTCGCGGACATGCGTTTCCAGCGCCTCGGAGGCCTCAGTGTCGCGAAACGTGATCTGCAGCGGTCGTTGCATTCTGTTTGTCTCCGGCTAGGCCTTGCGTATCTCTGCTTCCCTGCGCTGCTCGCGCTGCATCATGCGCGCCAGCGCGGACAGCTCTTCGGCCAACAGGTCGACGAAATCGTCGGCGGTGACGATGCCCACCAGCGAGCCGCGCTCGTCCACCACCGGCATGCGACGCACGCCCTTGGCGCGCATCAGCTCGATGGTCTGCGACACGCCATCGGTTTCGCGCACGCTCGTCAACTCCGGCCCCATCACTTCGTCCACGCGCAGCGAATCGGCATCGAGGCCCTTGGCGACGATGGCGATTGCGATGTCGCGGTCGGTGAGGATGCCCACCGGCACGCGGGTGCCGTTCGGCTCGCGCACCACCACGATGGCGCCCACATGGTACTCCCGCATGAGCTGAGCCGCCGCCCGCACGGTAGTGTCGGTGCGGGCGAAAACCACTTCCCGGCTGCAAACTTCGCCGATTGCCATGACTGCTCTCCTGATTTGCGCTGCGCTGACGTGCCGCCGTCGATGAATTCCTTCGTGCGGCCTCCGGTTGAAGAATACGGACCCGGCACCCGGGTCCGTTTGATACAGGTCAACTGCGCGGGCTAGCCCGCCGCCGCGGCAGCCTGCCTGCGATCGACCTCCGCCGCCAGGCGCTGCAAGGCGTCCGACATCTGGACCGGATACGCGGCCGCCGGCTCGAGTGCACGCAACGGCTGCGGAAGGCGCTGCAGATCGCCCCGGCAGCGCTCGCGCGCCTGCAGCAGATCGTCGGCGGGTTGCACCCGTTGGCCGTTGTGCATGGCCGGGCGCAGCAAGGGCTCACCGTCGCCGCCCTCGTCCTCCAGCGCGAGCAGGTCGCCGGCCATGTGTCCGGAGGCGGTGTAGCGGCGCAACACCTGCTTGCGCCCCGGCCAGGTGGCCTTGCCTTCCGAGCGCTTGCGGCGGGCGACGCCGGCGTACTCCTGCAGCTTATATGCGCAGTCCAGGCTGGGCGCGTCGTGCGAGGTATCCAGGTTGCTGCCGATGCCGAAGCCGTCGATCGGGGCATGCTGAACCGCGAGCAACTGCTGTACCGCCAGCTCGTCCAGGCCGCTGCTGGCGAAGATCTTCACCTCCCCCAGGCCGCCCGCGTCGAGGATGCGCCGCACCTGGTGCGCGTGCTCGGCGAGGTCGCCGCTGTCCAGCCGCACCGCGCGCACCCGGATGCCGTCCTGTGCGAGCCCGGGCGCGAGTTGCACCAGCTTGCGCGCGGCCGCCTCGGTGTCGTACGTGTCGATCAGCAGCGTCGCGTTGTCCGGGTGGCTGCGGGCGAAACGCTCGAACGCCTCGGTCTCGCTGTCGTGCGCCTGAATGAAGGAGTGCGCCATGGTACCGAATACCGGGATGCCGTAGCGCGGCCCGGCCAGCACGGTGGCCGTGCCGGTCATGCCGGCGAGATAGGCCGCGCGGGCCGCATACAGCCCCGCTTCCGCACCATGCGCGCGGCGCAGGCCGAAATCCACCAGCAGCTTGTCCGGTGCGTGCAACACGATGCGCGCCGCTTTGCTGGCGATCAGCGTCTGGAAATGCAGAATGTTCATGAGCCGCGTCTCGGCCAGCTGCGCCTGCGGCAAGGGTGCGACCACGCGCACGATCGGCTCGTTCGGAAAGAACACCGTGCCTTCGGGCATGGCTTGCACGTCGCCGGTGAACCGTAGCCGTGCGAGCTGGTCCAGGAACGCGCGCGGGAAGCCCTGCGTCGCCAGCCATTCCAGCTCGTCCGGCAGGAACGCGAGGTTCTCCAGGAACTCCAACAACTGCTCGAGCCCTGCGGCCACCAGGAAGTTGCGCGTTTTCGGCAGGCGCCGGAAAAACAGCTCGAACGCCGCGGTGTCGGTCATGCCGCGCTCGTAGTAGGTCTGCAGCATGGTGAGCTGATACAGGTCGGTGAGCAGCGCGCTCGACCCCGGGTCGCGGAACTGCATCTTTTCGTTCATCGCTATCGCACCAGCACCACCGGGCATTCGGCCGTTTGCAGCAGCGCCTGGATCTCGTCGCGTGGTGCGCGCGGTTCGCCCCGCGGCAAGACCAGCGCACGCCGCCTGCGCCTGCGCATCGTGGGCAGCGTCTCGACCTCGGGCAGGCGGGGAGCCACATGCAGTCGCTCCGCCGCGAGCCGCCGCAGGCGCTCGGCGCTCGCTCCCAGCTCCCGGGGAATGAGCAGAGACACCCGTTCGCCATGGCCTTGCGCCAGCTGCAGCGCCGCGGCCAGGGCGCGAAACGCTCCCTCCGTGGCATCGAACAGCGCCGACACCTGCGGCTCGTCCTGCGTGGGGCGGGTGCCGCCGGTGGAGCGCTCCACGGCGGGCTGACGCTCACCCATGATGGTGAGGTCCGCGAGCAATGCGGCGGCGAGCACTTCATCCAGCAGGGATCCGCGGGCCACCTGAAACGACCAGGGCAGCTCCAGCGCTGCCGCGGTTTGCACGAGCAACCGGCGCACTTGCTCGGCTTGTCGCTTGAATGCACGCTCGACGTCGGGGACATCGAGGGGACGCACGGTGCCCGAGGCCAACCCGACCTCGCGCGTGAACGGCAGCGCGGCCAGCCGCAGCAGCTCGAGGTCCTCGACGAAGAGCCCCGCCAGCTCGGCCTGCGTGCCGCGCAGCAGATCGCCGGCGGCCCTCAGCAGAGCGGACGCAGGCTCCGCGCCGCCCAGCGCGATGATCACGCGCCTGGGTGCGTTCTCGGCGGCCGCTGCGGTCATTTCCTCGGCTCCGGGGGCTTCCCGGGTTCCGGTGGCTTCTTCGGCGGAGCGGGCGGGGCTCTGGCCTCGCGCACCTTCTTCACCTTCACGGTCATGCTGGCGTAAGCCTGGCGCATCAGCGACAGCTCGAGCAGACGCGCGGCGACGTGGAAGTTGACGCTCCCTTCCGGGTAATTGCCCTCGCCGTCCGGCTCGCCCGCGGGCAGGCCGGAGAGCAGCGCGGCCGCCTCGTCGATGTGGCTCACTGCATAGATCGCGAACTTGCCCTGGGCGACCGCGTCCACAACGTCTCGGCGCAGCATCAGGTGTTTCAGGTTGGCAGCCGGAACGATCACCCCCTGGGCCCCGGTCAAGCCGCGCGCGCGACAGATGTCGAAGAAGCCTTCGATCTTCTCGTTGACCCCGCCGATGGGCTGCACGTCGCCGTGCTGGTTCACCGAGCCGGTCACCGCCAGCGACTGCTTGAGGGGAAAGCCGCCCAGGGAGGACTGCAAGGCGCACAGCTCGGCCACCGAGGCGCTGTCGCCTTCGACCACGCCGTAGGTCTGCTCGAACACCAAGCTCGCGCCCAGGGATAGCGGACGATCGGACGAGTAGCGGGCGGCCAGGAACGAGGCCAGGATCATCACGCCCTTCGAGTGGATCGGCCCGGACAGCTCCACCTCGCGTTGGATGTCGATCACCTCGCCCTCGCCCATGCGCGTGTTGGCGGTGATGCGGGTGGGAAAGGCGAAGGCGTAATCCCCCGCGAAGGCGACCGACAGGCCGTTGACCCGGCCCACCTGTTCGCCGCCGGTGTCGATCAGCAGCTCGCCGCGCAGGATCGCTTCGCGAATGCGGGTGCGGATGCGGTCGGCGCGGCGCTCCTTGGCGTCGAGCGCCTGCTGCACATGCTCGGCACCCACCAACGTGCCGCCGCCCTGACGCACGCGGTGATCGGCCTCGCGCAGCAGGTCGCTCAACCCCTCCAACTGCGCGGACAAGCGCTCGCCGTCACCGGACCAGCGCGCCGACTGCTCGATCACCCGCGCCACCGCGCCGCGGTCGAGGGGCAGCAGCTTCTCGCGCTTGACCAGCGTGGCGATCAGGCGGGCGTAGAGCGCTTCGTGCTGCGCGGTGCGCTCGATCTCGTCCTCGAAGTCGGCCTGCACTTTGAACAGCTCGCCGAACTCCGGATCGTAGGCGAGCAGCAGGTAGTAGATCAGCCGCTCGCCCAGCAGGACGACCTTTGCGTTGAGGGGGATGGGCTCGGGCTCCAGCGCCACCGTGCTCACCAGGCCGTAGGTCTGCCCCAGCGATTCGGTGCGGATCTCGCCGGCGGCGAGCGCGCGCTTGAGTCCGTCCCAGGAGAAGGGCTGCGTCAGCAGCTTATAGGCGTCGATCAAGAGGTAGCCGCCGTTGGCCCGGTGCAGCGCCCCGGCCTTGATCAGCGCGAAGTCGGTGACCAGCGTGCCGAAGCGCGCCACGTACTCCACCCGTCCCAGCAGATTCGGATAGGTGGGATGGTCCTCCACCACCACCGGCGCACCCGATCCGCTGTGACCCTCGCCGACGATCACGTTGACCTGGTAGCGGCGGAACGAGGGCGCCTCCCCCGCCGAGAGTCCCGGGATACCGCTTTCCGCTTCCGGTGAGCGGCGGAACTCGTCCATGCTCTCCAGCACGTCAAACTGCACCTCATCGAGGTAGGTGATCACCTCGGGCAGCGCGGCGTAACTGGCTTTGAGTTCCTCGATCAGGGTACCCACCGCGACCATGGTCATCTCGCGGCCGAGCTGCTTGATGCGGGTGCGCTTCTCCTTCTGCAGCCGCTGCACCTGGTGGATCACCTTCTGCAGCTTGTCCTGCAGCTCGCTCATCTTCGCCTCGATGCGCGCGCGCTGCGCTTCGGGCAGCCGCTCGTATTGCTCCGGCGTGATCACCTCGCCATTGCGGGCCGGGGCGAGGGAGAAACCGGCCGGCGTGTGCAGCAGGGCGATGTTCTCCCGGCCGGCCTCCTGGCCCAGTTCGACGAAGGCCTTCTCCTGGCGCTCGCTGATCTCGGCATCGATCTGCTCGGCGCGGCTGCGGTATTCCTCGCTCTCGAACATGGCCGGGATGGAGGCGCGCAGCTCCTCCACGAACTGCTCCATGTCGTGGCGCAGCCTGACGCCGTGACCGCGCGGCAGTTCGAGCGCCCGCGGGCGATGCGGCTGCTTGAAGTTGTTGACGTAACACCAGTCCGGCGGCGCCGGCTCGCGTTCCGCGCGGGCTTGCAGCATCTGCTGAACCAGGCCGCGCTTGCCCAGCCCCGCCGGCCCCAGCACGAACAGGTTATAGCCGCGCCTGCGCACGCCCACGCCGAACTCGACGGCCTCGCGTGCGCGGTCCTGGCCGACGATCCCGGGCAGGTCGGCCAAGTCCGCGGTCGTTTCGAAGACCAGACCGCTCAGGGTGCAGGAGCGGTACAGCGCAGTCGTGGGCAGGGGAGCGGGGCTGGCCATATCGGGGTTGTTATCGGAGCGGCTCGACTGAGAATAGGGGCGTTGCACCAATCCCGGATTGTGCCAAATCAAAACGGAACAGGTCGGGAACGTCTAAGATTAACCGGTTCGCCCTTGTTTTCCACGCTCCAGATGCCCACTTCCGTCCGCTGGGAACATTTTCCGCATGGTGCGGACGTCGGCGTGCGCGGCTTCGGCGCGAGCCCCGCCGAGGCCTTCGAGCAGGCGGCGCTGGCCATGACGGCGGCGATCACGGATCTCGAGCTGGTGCACCCGCATCAGGCGGTGCAGATCACCCGCGACTGCCCGGACCGTGAAATCCTGCTCACCGACTGGCTGAACGCGCTGGTATACGAGATGGCCACGCGCCACATGCTGTTCGGCCGTTTCCGGGTGAGCATAGACGGCCCGCATCTGACCGGTGTGGCCGAGGGCGAGCGGGTGGACCCAGCGCGCCATCACCCCGCGGTGGAGGTCAAGGGCGCGACGTTGACGCAGCTCCAGGTCGCCCGTCAGCCGGACGGCACCTGGGTTGCTCAATGTGTGGTGGACGTTTAGCGACGAGAGGATGTCCCCCTCTCCCCAACAGGCGAAGAGATCCCTCTCCCGCTTGCGGGAGAGGGTAGGGTGAGGGTCGGGAGAGGTCCGGGGCGAGGGGACGAGCGTGGATCTGACTAAATTAGTTTGCATGAACGAATACCAATGGCGCATCGAACCGCATGGCAGCATGCGCGTGCCCGGCGTGATCTACGCCGACCAGGCCCTGATGGAGGCGATGGACGACAAGGTTTACGAGCAGGTCGTGAATGTCGCGTCCCTGCCGGGCATCGTCGCGGGCTCGTTTGCCATGCCCGACGCGCACTGGGGCTACGGCTTCCCGATCGGCGGCGTGGCGGCCTTCGACCCCGACCTGGGCGGCGTAGTGTCCGCGGGCGGCGTTGGCTTCGACATCTCCTGCGGCGTGCGCACGCTGCACACCGGGCTGGTGCTCGACGACATCGAGCCGGTCAAGAAGGCGCTTGCGGACACGCTGTTCCACCGCATCCCGGCCGGGGTCGGAAGCACTGGCGCGATCCGCCTGTCAGGCGAGGAGATGGACGCCATGCTGCGCGGCGGCGCGCAGTGGGCGCTGGAGCGCGGCTGGGGCCGGCGCGAGGACCTCGAGCGTACCGAGGAGCACGGCCGCATGGCCGGCGCCGAGCCCGACAAGGTGTCGGAGCACGCCAAGAAACGGCAGCGCGACGAGATGGGCACACTCGGCTCCGGCAACCACTATCTGGAGGTGCAGCACGTCGTGAAGATCTTCGACGAGCGCATCGCAACGGCCTTCGGCCTCCACGCAGGCGATGTGGTGGTCAGCATCCACTGCGGCTCGCGCGGGCTGGGCCACCAGATCGGCACCGAGTTCCTGCGCGACATGGCGATCGAGGCGGCGCAGCACGGCATCACCCTGCCCGACCGCGAGCTCGCCTGCGCGCCGATCAACTCCGCGACCGGCCGCGCCTACCTCGGCGCCATGCGCTCGGGCATCAACTGCGCGCTCGCCAATCGCCAGATCCTCACGCACCTGACGCGCGAGGCCTTCGCCGCGGTCATTCCCGGCGCCGACCTCACGTTGCTCTATGACGTCTCGCACAACACCTGCAAGTTGGAAACGCATGTCGTCGACGGCAAGCCGCGCCAGCTCTACGTGCATCGCAAGGGCGCCACCCGGGCTTTCGGTCCCGGGCACCCCGAGCTGCCGGAGGCGCTGCGCGAGGTCGGGCAGCCCGTGCTGATCGGCGGCAGCATGGGCACGGGCTCCTACATCCTGTCCGGCACCAGGGAAAGCGAGCAGCGCGCCTTCAGCTCCGCCTGCCACGGCGCCGGCCGCTCCATCAGCCGGCACGAAGCGCTGCGCCGCTACAAAGGCCGCAGCGTGCTGGACGAACTCGCCGCCCGCGGCATCCTCATCCGCAGCCCGTCGATGCGCGGCGTAGCCGAAGAGGCCCCGGGCGCCTACAAGGACGTCAGCGCCGTGTGCGAAGCGGCGGACAAGGCCGGGCTGGCACGCCTGGTGGCGCGAGTGGAGCCGGTGGTTTGCGTGAAGGGGTAGTTGAAGGACACATTGCGATTTGATGCAATCGCAAGAAACGCGGGCCTGACCCAGATCCGCGGACGCCAGTTATGCCCGCCGGATCTCCAGTCCAATGACGATAGCGCTCTGCCCTGCTGCCACCGGCCAGCGCAGCGTAAGTGTCAGCGCCTGCATGATCTTCTCGAAGCCGTCCTCGGACTGGGACACGGTGTGGTGGGGCCGCGCCGAGAGTTGCGCGGGGGCGCTGCACAGCAGCTCGAGCGTGCCGCCGAGCACACCGTCTTCGAGCGTGAGGGCGGTGATGCCGGGCAGCTCGAGGGGCTGGCCGAAGCCGCCGGGGACGGCGCCTTCGAACACGAAGCGGCCCAGGACGCCGTCGCAGCTCGGCATGGCGAGGTTGACCTCGGTTTCGAAGCGGCCGTCCGCCTGGGCGTTGATCTCGTAGCGCACGGTCAACCGGTTGTCGGCGATGGCGATGCGCTTGCGAACTTCGACGCGGTGGCAATAGCCGTCGAACGCCGCGGCCGGGCCTTCGGGCTGATCGCTCGCCGGCGCGTATGCCGGGCAGTGCTGCTCGTCGCCGACCACCCAGCGATCGAGGAACAGCGCGCGCGGGCGCGAGTCGGACTCGAGATCCTGCGGCCGCACTTCGTGCTTGAAGCTGACACGGTGGTGCGCCGAGGCGATGCCGCCGTCCTGCGCGTACTCCTGCTCGCCCTGCTGCATCTTGCGGTAGTAGTGCTCCTGGCGCCGGCGCAGCGTGTCGCCGAAATTATGCTGCAGGGAGTAGGAATCGAGCTCGACGATGGCGGCATCCGCATCGCACCGCACTACCGCCTGCAGGATGGCGTTGTGCAGGAACAGCTCCGGCACCCCGTCCATGTCCGCGTCGAGCTGCTCGCGCGGCGGTCGCTGCGCTGCGCTGTCGAGCCGTGCCTCCAGCTCGATCATGGTGTTGTACACCGCGCGGCGCAGGTGCGGCAGATATAGCCCGCCGAACAGGCCGTGCCAGTAGGCGTCGTTGGACTGCGTGCGGTACAGCAGATCGCGCAGGGGTTCAGTGCGCTGGTCCGACGGCAGCGTCTCGAAGCGGGCAGACAGCCCGAGCATGCGCTTGTGCATCCAATTGGCCTCGCCGTAGCGCGACAGGAAGTTCTTCCAGATGCCGCCGCGCACGAAGGCCTTGTCGCGCTCGTAGCGCTGCTGCGCGCGCTCCTGCTGCACCAGGTTGGCGTAGGCGTGCGCGCGCTCGGCCGGCAGCGTCCACTCGTTCATCTCGATGTAGGACGTGGTCGGCAGGTAGATCACGCCCTGCGTCGGTGCCATCCGGCGGAACTCGTCGAAGTGCCGGGTGCGGATCAGGTGCGAAGCGAGCACGCCTTCGATGAAGCTCTGCAGCCAGCCTTTCTCGTACACCCAAGTGTAGGTTTCCGGCCAGATGCCGAACTTCTCGATGTCGTCGAAGTACACCGCTGCGGCCGCCGGGTCCGTTCCGGCGAGCTGTTCGATGTACGCCACGGTTTCCTGCGCGGGCGCGAACGGGATGCGATAACGCAGCGCCTCGGCGATGGGAAACAGCGCGAGCGCGCGGCCGTCCTCCTCGGTGGTGTAGTAGCGGGTGAGCTCGTCGGCGGTCTTGCCCGTACACAGGAAGTGGTAGTCGTCAACCGTGACGTACTCGATCCCGGCATCCGCAAGCGCAGGCACCACCGTGCTGTCCCAGACGCGCTCGGTGAGCCAGGCGCCGTGCGGACGCCGTCCCACCAGCCGTTGCAGGCGGTCGGACAGCGCGCGGATCTGGCCGATTCGATCGCGCGTCGGGATCGAAGCCAGCACCGGCTCCATGTCGCCCCCGCCGAACAGCTCGGCCTGGCCGCGCTCGACCATCTCCCGCAGCAGCGCCATGTCGCCGGGGTGATGATCGAACAGGTACTGCAGGAGCCAGCCGCTGAAGTGCGCGGCGAAGCGGAACCCGGGATAGCGGTGCAGCGTCTGCAGAAACGGGCGATAGCAGCGCGCGTGCGCCAGTTCCATCACCGCCGGGAAATTGCCGGCGGGCTGGTGGGCGTGAACGCCGAGGAGCAGCGAAACCGTCATGACCGAAGAGCGTGGCCGGGAAGCGTGATCGGAAGGGCGTGACCGGGACGCGGCGGGCGCGCTACGCCGCCCGCCGCATCGCGCCGTCGGTCTGCGCATGCGCTGCGCCCAGGCTCACCGGCTCGGCGAGCTGCGGCGGCGGCTCCAGCTTGAGCAAGCGGTACAGACTGGCGAGGGCGGCCCGGAACAGGCGGTCGAAGCTTTGCACCGATTCGCGCGGGTTGTAGTCGCCGAACCACCAGAACCAATCCGAGCCTTCGCACACGGCGAGCTGGCGCGAGGCGGCCTCGACCTCCTCGGCAGACAGGCGCCCGCTCGCCAGTACGAGGTCATAGCACTGCTTGGCCGAGATCAGCAGCTCCCAGGCCCGGTTCTTGTCCTCGGATCCGATCCAGGTTGCGAGGTTGCCATGGACCCAGCTGCCGGTGCTGACGTCGGGCAGCGCGGCCGCAGCGCGCGCGGGATCCGCAATCACCTCCGCGAAGGTGCGGGTGCGGACGGACGCATGCGACTCCAGCCTGCCGTACAGCTCGCGCAGGAAGAAGTAGGCGTTGTAGGGGTAATGCTCCCAGGCGTTCTCGCCGTCGAGAATGACGCTGACCACGGGCGTCTCGCCGGGCGGGGAATGCTCGAGGATGTCTTCGAGCTGACGCAGAAAATGGCCGACCGCGTCCGCACCGTGCCAGCCCTTGTACTCGAAGCCGATGAGATCGGACAGCCGGTCGTCGCGAAAGAAGCAGGTGAGCGCCTGCGCCGGCGAGCCGATGCGGTATGGGCGGTACAGGTACTCGGAGCGGTTCTCGGCCGGCAGGCCGGACTTGCGCAGCGAGTTGGTCAGCACGCCCTCGCCGCTCGCCGTCCAGCCCACGCCGTGGTCGGCCGCGAGCCGACAGAAGGCAAGCGAGATCGCGCCCTCGGCCGGCCACACCCCCTGCGCCGGCGCGCCGAAGCGACGCGCATGCGCGTCCTGCGCGCGCGTCAGGTGCCACTTCAGCCGCGTCCGCCCGCCCGGATAGTTATCCGCGCGCGGGAACCGCGCATCGGGCATCGTCTCGCGCGCACTGGCGAACTCCAGCAGCAGGGGCCCGATCGGATGGTAGTACGGTGTGGTGGAGAGCTCGATGCGCCCCGACTCTGCCAACCGCCGATAGCGGGCGACAGTGTCGCGCAGGATCTCGCCCACCAGGTGAAACAGCTCCAGGCGCTCGGCGTGGGTGAAGCCTTCACCGCGCGTCATCAGGCGCACGATCAGCTCGCGCTCGCGGCGCACGGTCTCGCCGGTCCAGGACAGGTGATACCAGGTGATCAGGTCGGCCAGGTATTGCCCCGACAGGTAGCGCGCGGGATCGCCGCCCTGCGCCGTGAGGAAGCGGTACAGGTCGCGCAGCCGCTTGTAGGGCGTGAACGGCTCGATCATCTTCACGTGGTTGGCGCGGAAGCACTGGTTGAGCAGAAGCTCGCGCTCGCCGCGCTCCAGGGCGTCGAGGTTGTCGCGCGCCAGCATGCGCAGCAGCGGGTCGCGCATGCGGCCGCTGGCGAACTGGTCGGCGTAGTCCTCGAGCTGATCGAGCAGGACCGGCACCAAATTGACCACCGCCTTCACCCCCGGGTGCGCCTCCAGATGCGCGGCCATGTCGCTGTAATCCTTGAGCGCGTGCAGGTACACCCAGGGGTGCAGGAATTCGCCGCTGGCCTGGTCGCGGAATTCCGGCTGGTGCATGTGCCACAGCAGCACCAGCTCGAGGTGGCCCGGCTTGCTCATCGGTGCGGGGCCCTAGTGATGGAAGTGGACCTTCTGTCCCAGCATGTCGGGCGTCACCAGCGTGATGCTCTTGTCGCTCACGTGGAAGCGGCGCCGATCCTCGTCCAGGTTGTATCCGGCCTGAAAGCCCTCCGGCAGCACGCAGCCCTTGTCGATCACCACGCGGCGCACCCGCACGTGGCGGTTGACCACCACATCGGGCAGGATCACCGCGTCCTCGATGTTGCAGAAGCTGTGCACGCGCACATTGGAGAACAGCAGCGAGCCTTTCACGGTCGAGCCGCTGATGATGCAGCCCCCCGACACCAGCGAGTCGAGTGCCTGACCGCGGCGGCCTTCGTCGTCGAACACGAACTTCGCGGGCGGCAGCTGTTCCTGGTAGGTCCAGATCGGCCACACGTTGTCGTAGAGCGAGAGCTGCGGCGTCACGTGGACCAGGTCCACGTTCGCTTCCCAGTAGGCGTCCACCGTGCCGACATCGCGCCAATAGGGCCGGTTGTCGTTCATGCCCACGCAGCTGTCCTGGAAGCGGTGCGCGAACACCCGGCAGCGCGACACCAGGTAGGGAATGATGTCCTTGCCGAAATCGTGCCTAGACGAGGGTTCGAGCGCGTCGCGCGTCAGCTGCTCGTACAGGAAGCGGGCGTTGAACACGTAGATCCCCATGCTGGCCAGCGCGCGGTCGGGCTGGCCGGGGATCGACGGCGGCTTCGCGGGCTTCTCGGTGAAGGCGCGCACGCGCATCTCGTCGTCCACGCCCATCACCCCGAACGCGCTGGCGTCCGCGAGCGGCACCTCGATGCAGGCCACCGTGATGTCCGCCTGGTTGGAGACGTGATACGCGAGCATGCGGCCGTAGTCCATCTTGTAGATGTGATCGCCGGCCAGGATCAGCACGTACTCCGGGTCGTTGGTCTTGAGGATGTCCAGGTTCTGGAACACGGCGTCGGCCGTGCCCTGATACCACTGCTCCTCCTGCACGCGCTGCGAGGCGGGCAGCAGGTCGATGAACTCCTTCAGCCGTCCGTCGAGGAAGCTCCAGCCGCGCTGCAGGTGGCGGATCAGGCTGTGCGACTTGTACTGCGTGGCCACGCCGATGCGGCGGATGCCCGAGTTCACGCAATTGGACAGGGGAAAGTCGATGATGCGGAACTTGCCGCCGAAAGGCACTGCGGGTTTGGCGCGCCAGTCGGTGAGCTGCATCAGGCGGCTGCCGCGCCCGCCCGCCAGGACCAGCGCGTAGGTCCGGCTGGTGAGCGTGCTCACGAACCGCACGTCGGGTGCGGGGCCGCTCGCGCGTGCTTGCTGGGGAGTAATCGCTTCCTTTGCCATGGTCGCTGTCCGTGCCGCCGTACTCGCGGCGAAGGTCGTTTATTGTGCCCTATGCGCGGGGCGGCATGATCGACGCCCCGCCTGAGCGCGCCAAGGCTCTGGAAAAGTTGGGAATTTCAGGGCACGCCGCTTATAATAGGGCGGCTGGTGAGCGCCTGCTACTGCAAACGACGGGGCGCCTCCGCCCGAAGCGCCGGCCCGCAAGCGGGTGCGCAACCGTTCCTTTGCCGCCTGGCATGACGCCCCCCTCCCGCACTCAATCCGGCTTCCCCGTCCAGGCCGATCCACTGGTGGACGCTCTGCTCGCCGCGCGGCTGCACGATCCGTTCAGCCTGCTCGGGCTGCATCGCATCGGTGAGGGCTGGCGCCTGCGCGTGTTCAACCCGCACGCCGAGGCGGTGTGGTTGCGCCTGCCGTCAGGCCTCGAACCGCTCGGCCGTGTGCATCCCGCGGGGCTGTTCGAGTGGTGCGGCGCCGAGCCGCCGATTGCACCCTACGTGCTGGGCGTCAGCGCGGGCGGGCAGGTGCGCGAGGTCCACGACCCCTACGCTTTCGTGCCGGCGCTGAGCGGGCACGATCTGTACTTGCTCAACGAAGGCCGGTTGCGTCAGGCGTGGCGCACCCTGGGCAGCCATCGGGAGGCGCGCCACGGCGTGCAAGGCGTGCGCTTCGCGGTATGGGCGCCCAACGCCGAGCGGGTGAGCGTGATCGGCGATTTCAACCGCTGGGACGGCCGCATGCACCCGATGGCGGCGCACGGCAGCAGCGGCGTCTGGGAGCTGTTCATTCCAGGCCTCGGCGGCGGCGAGCTGTACAAGTACGAGATCCGCAACCGCGCGAGCGGCGAGGTGCTGGTCAAGACCGATCCTTACGCTCAAGAGTACGAGCGCCGGCCGGGCACGGCCGCGCGGGTAGGCGGACCCGCGCTGTACCAGTGGCAGGATGCGGGTTGGCTGGAGCGGCGCGCGCAGTGGGACTGGCAGCACGCGCCGATGAGCATCTACGAGGTGCACCTGGGCTCCTGGAAGCGCCATCCCGACGGACGGTTCCACAGCTACTGCGAGCTCGCCACCGATCTCGTCGCCTACGTGCGCGACATGGGCTACACGCACGTCGAGCTGCTGCCGGTGAGCGAACACCCGCTCGACGAGTCCTGGGGCTATCAGACCACGGGCTACTTCGCGGCCACCACGCGCTACGGCTCGCCCGATGACCTGCGCGCACTGATCGACGCCTTCCACCAGGCCGGCGTCGGCGTGTTCCTCGACTGGGTGCCCGCGCATTTTCCGCAGGACGCCTGGGCACTGGCGCGCTTCGACGGCACCGCGCTGTTCGAGCACGAGGACCCCAGGCTCGGCCTGCACCAGGACTGGGGCACGCATATTTTCAACTACGGCCGCAACGAGGTGCGCAGCTTCCTGCTTTCGAGCGCCCACTACTGGCTGTCCGAGTTCCATGCCGACGGGCTGCGCGTGGATGCGGTGGCCTCGATGCTCTATCTCGACTACTCGCGCCTGCCGGGCGAATGGCTGCCCAACAAGTACGGCGGCCGCGAGAACCTGGAGGCGATCGAGTTCCTGCGCGAGCTCAACGTCATGGTGCACGAGGAGTTTCCCGGCGCCCTGACGCTGGCCGAGGAATCCACCGCCTGGCCGATGGTGTCGCGTCCCACCTGGCTGGGCGGCCTGGGCTTCAGCCTGAAGTGGAACATGGGCTGGATGAACGACACCCTGAGCTACATGCGGCTCGACCCGATTCATCGGCGCTACCATCACAACCAGCTCACCTTCGGCCAGCTCTACGCCTACACCGAGAACTTCCTGCTGCCGCTGTCGCACGACGAGGTGGTGCACGGCAAGGGCTCGCTGCTCGACAAGATGCCGGGCGACACCTGGCAGGAGTTCGCCAACCTGCGGCTGATGTTCGTGCATCAGTACACCACCCCGGGCAAGAAGCTCAACTTCATGGGCAACGAGATCGCCCAGGGGCGCGAGTGGCAGGCGCGTTGGGAGCTGGACTGGGGTCTGCTCGCGATCGACTGGCACGCGGGGGTGCAGCGGCTCACACGCGACCTGAACCGCCTGCACCGCGAACTGCCGGCCCTGTACGAACAGGACTTCGCGTTCGAGGGCTTCAGCTGGATCGATTGTCACGACGCGGACCATTCGACCTTGAGCTTTCTGCGACGCGCGCGCGACGGCAGCTTCGCGCTGGTGGTGCTCAACTTCACCCCGGTTGCGCGGCGGCAGTACCGCATCGGGCTCCCCACCGGGGGGCGGTATGTGGAGGTCCTCAACAGCGACTCCGCCCACTACGGCGGGAGCAACGTCGGCAACGCCGGCGGCGTGCAGGCCGAAGCCCTGCCCTGGATGGGGCTCGCCTTCTCCGCCGCGATCACGCTGCCGCCGCTGGCGGGAATCGTGCTGCGCGCGGAGCCGCGCTGATGTCGAACGCGCCGAGCAAGCTCTCGGTCCTGTTCGCCACCTCCGAGGCCGCGCCACTGGTGAAGACCGGGGGTCTGGCGGACGTCAGCGGCTCGCTGCCGGTTGCCCTGATGCACCAGGGCGTGGACGTGCGTGTGCTGATGCCGGGCTATCCCGCGGTGATGGAAGGGGTGAAGTCGAAGGGCCGCCTGGCCTCCTTCCCGGCGCTGGGCGAGCTGCCTGCAAGCCAGGTGTTGGCCGGCAAGCTGCCGGGCGGCGTGCCGCTGCTGATCGTGGACTGTCCGCTGCTCTACGATCGCCCGGGCGGGCCCTACCAGGACACCACCGGTAAGGATTGGCCCGACAACGATCTTCGCTTCGGGCTGATGTGCTACGTGGCGGCCATGCTCTCCAGTGGCCACTCGCCGATCAGCTGGCGGCCGCAGGTGCTCCACTGCAACGACTGGCAGGCCGGCCTCGCCCCCGCCTACCTGCGCTTCATTCCAGGGGCAACGGCACGCACCGTCATCACCATCCACAACCTCGCCTACCAGGGGATCTTTCCGCCCACCACCATCAGCCGCCTGGGCCTGCCGCCGTCGTCCTTCGGCCCCGACGGGGTCGAGTACTACGGCAACATGTCCTTCCTCAAGGCCGGTCTGTTCTACGCCGATCACATCACCACGGTCAGCCCCAACTACGCGCGCGAGATCCAGCGCGAACCGCTCGGCATGGGCATGCAGGGCCTGCTGGCGCACCGCGCGGCGACGTTGACCGGCATCCTCAACGGCATCGACACCGACGCCTGGGATCCGGAGTCCGACCCCTACATCGCCAAGTACTACAACGCCTCGCGCCTGCCGGTGAAGCTGGAGAACAAGCGCGCGCTGCAGACCCGGATGAGTCTGCAGGCGAATGACGAGGTGCCGTTGATCGGATGCATCGGCCGCTTCACCGACCAGAAAGGCTTCGATCTGGTGCTGGAGTGTACCGCCGACCTGCTCGCGCTGCCGGCGCAGCTGGTGGTGCTCGGCTCCGGCGACTCGGAACTGCAGGAGGCCTTCCAGCAGCTCGCGCGCAAGCATCCCCGGCGCGTCGGCGTGCAGGTCGGCTACGACGAGAGCCTGGCGCACCAGATCGAGGCCGGCGCGGATATCTTCCTGATGCCGTCGCGCTTCGAGCCCTGCGGCTTGAACCAGATGTACAGCCAGCGCTACGGCACCCCGCCCGTGGTGCACGCCACCGGCGGGCTGGTGGACTCGGTGACCGACACCACCAGGGAAACCATCGCGGCCAAGACCGCCACCGGGTTCCTGTTCTCGCCAATGACTCCGGCGGCCCTGCTCGGCGGCATAGGGCGCGCGATCAGCGCCTATCACGACAAGAAGCTGTGGCGCCAGCTGCAGAAGAACGGCATGGCGAAGGACTTCAGCTGGGAGGCGAGCGCGCAGCGCTACCTCGAGCTGTACCAGGCGTTGGTCGCGGCTTGACAAGCGCAGAGGCACCGACACAGAAGGACCCCCTTTGCGTGTTCTTGCTGTGCCGCCGTGCCTCTGTGGTTCGGAGGTTTTGCGGGTAAAATGGCGGGCTTCCAGGCAAGGAGGACGACATGATCGGCGATCGCATCGAAGTCAATATCGCGGGCGGGCTGGACATCACGCTTCCGCGCATGGTGCACATCCGGCAGAAGTTCAAGACCCAGAGGGTCGACAACGTCAGCGCAACCGTCGCCGAGCAGTTCAAGCGTCCCGAGGTGCGCGCCAAGGTCAAGCCGGGCATGACCATCGCCGTCGGCGTCGGCAGCCGCGGCATCGCCAACATCGCCGAGTGCACCAAGCAGGTGATCGCCGAGCTGAAGGCGATGGGCGCCAAGCCGTTCGTGTTCCCGGCCATGGGCAGCCACGGCGGCGCTACCGCGGAGGGCCAGCAGCAGGTGCTGAGCGACTACGGCGTCACCGAAAGCTATGTCGGCTGCCCGATCCGCTCCAGCCTGGAGGTGGTGCAGCTCGGCGCCGTGGACGGCATGCCGGTGTACATGGACAAGCTCGCCTCCGAAGCCGACGGTTTCGCCTTCGTCTGCCGCATCAAGCCGCACACCAACTTCCGCGCGCCGATCGAGAGCGGCATCGTCAAGATGATGACCATCGGCATGGGCAAGATCACCGGCGCCACCGAGCTGCATACCTACGGCATGGATTCGTTCGGGGAGCTGCTGCCCAAGGCCGCGCGTTTCATCATGTCGAAGAAGAACTTCCTGATCGGCGTGGGCATGGTGGAGAACGCCGCCGACGAGACCGCGATCATCGAGGCGGTGCCCGCCGAGCAGCTGTGGGAGCGCGAGCCGGTCCTGCAGCAGAAGGCCAAGGACATGATGGCGCGCATCTGCTTCGACGAGGTGGACGTGCTGGTCATCGAGCACATGGGCAAGAACATCAGCGGCTCGGGCTTCGACCCCAACATCACCGGCCGCAATGCGCGCTTCATCGAGTGGAACATGAAGCCGCTGGTGAAGAAGATCGTGGTGCTGGGCCTCACGCCCGAGACCCACGGCAACGCCACCGGCGTGGGCTCGGCGGACGTGATCACGATGCGCCTGTACAAGGAGATCGACATCGCCAAGACCTACACCAACATCATCGCCTCGACCTATCTGGACGGCGGCGCCATCCCGATGATCATGAACACGGATGAGGACGCCATCAGGCTCGCGGCCAAGACCGTGGTGCGGATCAAGCCGCAGGACACCAAGATCGTGCGCATCCGCAACACGCTCGAGCTGGTGGACATCCAGGTGTCCGAGCCGCTGCTGGCGCAGGTGCGGGCGCGCCCCGAGCGATTCGAGATCGTCGGCCAGCCCGAGTCGTTCAAGTTCGACGCCAAGGGCACGCTCTATCCGATGCTCGCGCCGCATCGCGAAGCCGCACACGTGTGAGGACGAGCTTACTCCCCCGCTTCTGAACTGCCTCTCCCCGCACGGGGGGAGAGGCAGCGATGCGGGGGAGCCGGCGGTACCATCGATGTCCCCGCTTCACATCCACCTCGACACCGTCGGCGGCGTCGCCGGCGACATGTTCATCGCGGCGGTCTGCGCCGCCTTTCCCGAGCTGCGTGCCGGCATGTTGGCCGCGCTGCAGCACACCGGGCTGCCGCACGACGTGCAGTGCTGGTTCGCCGAGCATGCAGACCATGCGCTCACCGGCCTGCGCTTTCTGGTGCACGATCCGCACGACGAGGCGCACCGCCAGGCGCACGTCCGCGGGCTGCATCACCCGCACGACGAGCGTGCTTTCGCCGACATCCGGGCGGCCTTGCTCGCGAGCGGGCTCGAGCCGGAGGTCAAGCAACGCGCGGTCGCGATCTTTAGCCTGCTCGCCGAGGTCGAAGGGGAGATCCACGGCGTGCCGGCGGAGCAGGTGTCGTTTCACGAGCTCGGCGGCAACGACTCCATCGCCGACATCGTCGGGGCGGCCTACTTGATCGCAGGGCTGCCCGGCGCGACCTGGAGCGTGTCGCCGCTGCCGCTCGGCCGCGGACGCGTGAAGACGGCGCACGGCATGCTGCCGGTGCCTGCGCCGGCTGCGGCACGCCTGCTGCAGGGCTTCGACTTCGTCGACGATGGCGTGGAGGGCGAGCGCGTCACACCGACCGGGGCCGCAATTCTCAAGCATCTGGGCGCCAGCCGGGGCGTTGCGCGCGCACCGCGCCGCTTGACGCGCACCGGGCACGGTTTCGGCACCAGGACTTTCCCGGAGCTGAGCAACGTGCTGCGGGCCCTGGTCTTCGAAAGGCCGGCGCTGCAGGGCGCGGACGACAGCGTTGCGCTCATCGCCTTCGAGGTGGACGACCAGTCGCCGGAGGATCTGGCCATCGCGCTCGACCACCTGCGTGCCCATCCGGGCGTGCTGGACGTGCTGCAGATCCCCGCCTTCGGCAAGAAGGGGCGCATGCTGGCGCACCTGCAGATTCTGGCCGACCCGGGCGCAGCGGAAGACGTGTTCGAGGCCTGCTTCGACGAAACCACCACGCTCGGGCTGCGCTGGCAGGTGGTGGAGCGGCGCGTGCTGGCGCGGCGGCAGAAGACGGTGCAGCTGGAGGGACGCAGCGTGCGGGTCAAGGTCGCCGAGCGGCTGGACACGCGCACCGCCAAGGCCGAAAGCGACGACCTGCTGGCGCTGAGCGGCGGGCGCGCGGTGCGGGAGCAGGCGCGCCGTGCGGCGGAGGACGAGGGCTTGAGGCGGGCCGACGAAGAGGGGTCGAGAGACGATGGGTGAGCAGCTGTCGGAGCTGGCGGCGCTGGAGAGCATGCTGACCGGGATGCGCGAGATCGCGGTGGCGGTGAGCGGGGGCGTGGACAGCCTGACGCTGGCCACCCATGCGCATCGCCTTCTGCCGCAACGCGTGACCATGTTCCACGCCGTCTCGCCCGCCGTGCCGGACGAGGGCACGCAGCGCACGCGGGCGCTCGCCCAACGCGAGGGCTGGACCCTGCACGTGATCGACGCGGGCGAGTTCGGCAACGCCGAGTACATGCGCAACCCGGTCAACCGCTGCTTCTACTGCAAGGTCAGCCTGTATGGTGCGATCCGCCCGCACACCGGCGCGCAGATCGTGTCCGGCACCAACCTGGACGACTTGGGCGAATACCGCCCGGGGCTGATCGCTGCGAAGGAGCACGGCGTGCGCCACCCCTTCGTCGAGGCGGCGATGACCAAGCGGCAGGTGCGCGCGCTGGCGCGCGAGCTCGGCTTGCCGGAGGTTGCCGAGCTGCCGTCCTCCCCCTGCTTGTCGAGCCGCGTCGAAACCGGCATTGCCATCGATCCCGGGGCGCTGGCCGCTATCCATTCCGCCGAGCGGCTGGTGAGCGACACGCTGCACCCGCAGACGGTGCGTTGTCGCGTGCGCGCGAGCGGTGTGGTGATCGAGCTGGATGAGGTGACGCTCGCGGCGTTGGACGGTGCGCACCGAGCGGCGCTGAGCGAACGGATCGGCGAGCGCTTCCGGTCCACCGGCGTCCAGGCGCAAGTGCGCTTCGAGTCCTATCGCACCGGCAGTGCGTTCCTGCACTTCAAGCCCGGGTGACGATGGACCACGACATCAAGCTCGACCTGCAGCGCGCCTCGCGCATCGGCTTCGACGAAGCCATCTTCTGCTCGGGCAAGACCGTCGGCCACATCGCGCGCATTCTGGATCAGGCGCAGGACAAGGGCGTGTCGCTCCTGCTCACGCGCTTGCACGAGACGCAGTTCATCGAGCTGCCGGAGCATCACCGCGCGCGCATCGACTACGAGCCGGTGTCCCGCACGGGCTTCTTGGGCACACCGCGCTCGCTCGTGGGCGAGCCGTGCGTCGCCGTGGTGGCGGCGGGCACCTCGGACGTTTTCGTCAGCCGCGAGGCGGCACGCACGCTGCGCTACTACGGCGTGCCGAACCTGGAGATCACCGACGTGGGCGTGGCCGGCCTGTGGCGGCTGCTGGAACGCCTCGAGGAGATCCGCCGCATGCCGGTGGTGATTGCCGTGGCGGGCATGGATGCGGCACTGCCCACCGTCCTGGGCGGCCTGGTGCCCGGCCTCATCATCGGCGTGCCCACCTCGGTTGGCTACGGCGTGGCGGCCAATGGCCAGTCCGCGCTCCACGCCATGCTGTCCAGCTGCACGCCCGGGCTCGCCGTGATGAACATCGACAACGGCTACGGCGCGGCCTGTGCCGCGATGCGCGCCCTGCGCATCCGGTAGCGTGCGCAGCCACACGGTGCGATCATGGCCGCTCGGTCAATGGCGAAGGAGACAGACATGGGACTTCTCGACCAGATTCTCGGCGGAGCGCCCGGTCAACCCAGAGGCGGGCAAGTGGGCACCAACCCGCAGGGCCTGGTGCAGATGGTTCTGCAGCTCGTGCAGAGCTACCCCGGTGGATTGCCGGGGCTGATCGCGCTGTTCACCAGCTCCGGCCTCGGGCAGCAGGCGCAGTCCTGGGTGAGTACCGGTCAGAACCTGCCGATCTCGGCGGACCAGATCATGCAGGTGCTGGGCCGCGAGCGGCTGCAGAACCTGGCGCAGCATGCCGGAATGACGCAGGAGCAGGTGGCCAACGGCCTGGCCGACGTCCTGCCCGACATGGTCGATCGACTCACGCCCAAGGGCACGCTGCAGGATGACGCCATCGCGGCCGGGCTCGACATGCTGAAGGGCAAGCTGCTGGGCTGAGGCGGATCGCCGCCGCAGCCACCCCGGCTGCTATCGCTCCCGGCCGAGCGCTGCTCGCCTGATCCGCGCACGCCGGGGCTACATGCGGTCCGTTCGCGGTCCGCTAATGGTCTATGCTCACACCGCCCGCTGGATCCGTCCTGCGGACTGGGTTGAACCGACCGTAGAGGGAGCGCCTTGAAGCACATCACAGCGACGTTTCTGCGCGGGCTGGTCACGCTGCTGCCCATCCTGCTCACGGTCTACATCCTGTACTGGCTCGCCGTCACCGCCGAGTCGCTGCTCGGCACGCCCTTGAAGGTGCTGCTGCCCGACTGGATGTACCGGCCTGGCCTGGGGTTGCTGGTGGGGGTGGTGCTGGTGTTCGGCGTCGGCCTGGTGATGGAGCTGTACGTGGCGCGGCGGCTGTGGGGACTGCTCGAGCGCGCACTGCTGCAGGTGCCGGTGGTGAAGACTCTGTACGGTGCCATCAAAGACTTCGCCGGCTTCGTGTCCGAATCGTCGAAGCAGAAGGGGATGGGGCAGGTGGTGCGCGTGCGCGTGGCCGATCACATGCACCTGCTCGGTTTCGTCACGCGCGAGGACTTCGCCGCCATGCCCGCCGGACTCGGCGGCGCGGACGTGATCGCCGTCTACCTGCCCATGAGCTACCAGGTCGGCGGCTACACGGTGCTGCTGCCCCGCAAGCTGGTGGAGCCAGTGGACATGTCGGTGGAAGACGCGCTGCGCTTCGCCGTCACCGCCGGAATGTCGCAGATCACGGCGCGGCAGGACGACGGTCTCGCCCCGCTGGGCTGACAGGCTGCCTGCTACAGCTCGGCCAGCGCCTCGCCGCGCGCCCGGATGCGCCGCGTCGCGTAGGCCACCGTGGCTGCAGTCATTGCGGGCACCAGCACCAACGCATCGCGCGCACCCGCGCCGCCCACCCCCAGGTAGAACTGATCGAGCGGAATACCGCACTCGAGCGCGCGGCAGAAGGCATGCGTGACGTCCACCCACCACAGCGACAGGAAAGTGAGCGCGAAAGCGAGCGCCGGCGACAGGTAGATGCGCTTGAACACGAGCAGCGCGCACACCACCGAGAAGGCGCTGTAGATATAGAGCGTCCCCGCTCCGCCGCTGTCCTGCCAGTGCGCGCAGTAATAACTCACCGGCAAGGCCAGCATCCACAGGAGTTGCAGCCGGTGC
>Ga0299906_10000903_pt1 | contig 25997 bp, 23 predicted proteins | sample RVTome_14_FD_200259 | JGI IMG/M metagenome (GOLD analysis project Ga0299906, IMG submission 200259) | Soil microbial communities from uranium-contaminated site in the Upper Colorado River Basin, Wyoming, United States - RVT145D125 (version 2) ...
CAAGGACGGTGACGCCGGCCGCGTGCACGCGCCGCACGTTCTCGCAGCGCGCCTCCCGCGTCGCGGGGAGCATGCGGGTGAACGCGGTCAGGTCCTCGGGGGCGAAGTCCTCGGGGACCGGCGCGAAGCCGTCCAGGACCTCGGGCGCGACGGTCTCGCGCTCGAGACGGGTGGGCGCCCGGATGCCCTCGGCGACGTCGGCGTAGCCGTCGAAGACCACCGAGGTCGCCACGTAGGGGATGCCCGCGGCGGCCAGGCGCGGCACGATCTCGTCGGGGATGGGCTCCTTGTAGACGCCGTGCATCCAGGCGTCGACGCCGGCGTCGGCGGCGAGGAGCGCGTCCTCGACCGTGCCGATGTGCGCCACGGCGCGGATGCCGCGCGCGTGCGCCGCCTCGACGATGGCGCGCGCGACGTCGGCGGCGATCACGGGCGCCGGCAGGGGGATGGCGTCGACGGCGATCTTGATGACGTCGGGACCGGACTCGGCGAGCGCCGCGACCGCGGCGCGCGCCTCCTCGGGCGTGGCGACCTCGCGCACGAAGTGCGGCACCACGTACCAGCGGAGGTACCAGGGGAGGAGCGCCCGCAGGAGCGCCGCGGGGTGCCCGTCGGGGGTCGTGAAGATGGGGCCGGCGGCGAGCATCGTCGGACCGAGCAGCGTGCCGTCCGCGATCGCCGCCCGGCGCTCGAAGGACTCGTCGTCGAGGCCGCCGGGATCGAGGACGGTGGTGACGCCGCAGTACAGGTAGCTCTGCAGGTTGCGCTCGGGGTCGGGGAAGGCGCCCCACCAGGTCGGCTCCGAGGCGCTGCCGGTGTGGCCGTGGACGTCGATCAGACCCGGCAGGAGGGTGAGGCCGGCGCCCTCGATCACGGTCGCACCGGGCGGCGGGGTGATGCTATTGGCCGCGCCGATGCGCGCGATGCGGCCGTCGGCGAGGAGGACGTCGCGCGGGGCGCCGCGCTCGGTCGCGAGACCGTCGAAGACCGGCACGGCGCGGATCAGCGTCGGCTCGGCGCCCGCCGGGGGCATGCTCACGAGCGGCGGCTCCCGGCTGCACGCCGCCGCCAGCGCGGCACACGCCATCGCTGCCAGCAGCGGTTGCCTGCGCGCGGTCATCGGACGGGCTCTATAGCGGCCGGAGCGCCCGCCGGTCCAGGACTCCACGCTCGCAGGCCTGCAAGGCGGCACCGAATCGCGCACTTTTGCCGAGGCGGCATGCGCGCCGAAGCCGAGATGGATCCATGCTTTCCCCGCGGTCGCGTGCGAGCTGCCTTGGCATCTTTCTTGTTACCGGTCGTGGCGATGGTCATCGACTCCTCCTCGTTCACGGACATCGCCCGGCATCTCCATGAGATCTCCGAGGGCCTCCTCGACGGCATGCGCCGCGTGATCGCTCTCAACCCCGACGTGGCCGAGCAGGATCAGCGGCAGCTCAAGGCCGAGTGGCTGGCGGCGGTCGAGTCCTTCGTGCGGGTGAACCAGGAGGTTCTGACCCTGGCCGAGCTGCTGCGTGCCCTCCTCGAGGCGAACGAGGACGCCCCGGCGAAGAAGCCGGCGGTGAATTAGCTCGTTTCACCAGGGGAGCCGGAGCGGTGTAACGCATGTCGACGCCACGAGGTCCGGCTCCTTCTCGCGACGGCGCCCTGCACCTCGCGACCGTCGTCGGCGTGCTGGTCGAGGTGCCGGTAATGCTCTCGGTGTGCGCCGTCTGCACGCGCACCCGGCACTGGTTCCCGGCGGCGGAGGCCGCGTGACCGTGCCGGCCACGGTCGTCTTCGCCTGCGTCCACAACGCCGGCCGCTCGCAGATGGCGGCCGCCTTCTTCAACGCGCTCGCCGATCCGACGCGGGCGCGCGCGGTCTCCGCCGGGACGGCGCCCGGCCCGCGCGTGCACCCCGAGGTGCGGGACGCGATGCGCGAGGTCGGTCTCGACCTCGGCACCGCGCACCCGCGGCCGCTCACCGACGCGCTCGCGCGCGGCGCGGCGCTCCTGGTCACGATGGGATGCGGCGAGGCGTGTCCGGTCGTCCCCGGGCTCGAGCGCGACGATTGGCCGCTCGCCGACCCGAAGGGACGGCCGCCCGACGAGGTGCGCGCGATCCGCGACGCGGTGCGGGCGCGGGTCGCGGCGCTCGTCGACGCACGCGGCTGGCACCGGCCCGAAGCCTGAGGCCGGCGCCGGCGCCTTCAGCCGCCGCCGGCCTCGGCCGCCGGGGGCGGCGGCAGCGCCGCGAGCTCGGCGGAGGTGGCGCCGTTCAGGCGATCGATCAGCGCCCGCAGCCGGCCGAAGTGCGTGCGGTCGAAGCGCAGCAGGAGGCGCGGCAGGTGCACGAAGTCGCCGTCCTCGAGCTCGTGGGGCAGCGCCTCGCCGAGCTCGATCGTCCCGCTCCGCAGCAGGTCGCCGAAGGTCGCGTTCAGCTCGGCGACGAGCGCCGGCCGCGGCGTCGCGCTCAGGCGGATCACCAGCCGGTCGCCGACGTACCGCGACGAGTGGTAGACGCGATAGAAGGTCCGGATCTCGTCGATGGCGTCCTCGATGCGGTCGGTGACGCGAAAGAGCCCGAGGTCGGCCGCGGAGATCAGGCCGGCCTCGAGGAGGTGGTCCTCGACGTAGCGCTGCCAGGTCGTCCAGTAGGTACCGCCCGGGGCGTCGAGGAAGATGATCGGCAGCGGCCGCGACTTCCCGGTCTGGACCAACGTCAGCGACTCGAAGCCCTCGTCGTGGGTGCCGAAGCCGCCGGGGAAGAGGACGATCGCGTCGGCCTCCTTGATGAAGATGAGCTTCCTGGTGAAGAAGTACTTGAACGTCACCAGCTTCGGGTCGCGGTCGATGAACTCGTTGGCGCGCTGCTCCCAGGGGAGGCGGATGTTCACCCCGAAGCTGCGCGCGCGGCCCGAGCCCTCCTGGCAGGCGCGCATGATGCCGCCGCCGGCGCCGGTCAGCACCATGAACCCCTCGTGGCAGATGCGCGCGGCGAACTCCTTGGCCTGGCGGTAGCCGGGGGTGCCCTCGGCGGTGCGCGCCGACCCGAAGATGCTCACCTTGCGAACGTGCCGGTAGGGCGCGAACACGCGGAAGGCAGTCCGCATCTCCTTGAGCGCGGTGTTGATGATCTTCAAGTCGCCGAGCGAGGTGTCGTCGCGGACGAGCCGCACGACGTTCAGCAGGATCTCGCGCAGATAGCGCTCGTGGCGCGGGCTCCGGGGCTCACCGGCGAGGCGCAGCACCTCGACCAGGAGGTCCTGGGTCCGGGACGAAGAGGGGGCATCGGCACTTGGCATGGCGGGCACCATGATACCGGAGGGGCCGCCGCCGTTCGACACGTCTTGCGCCGCCCCCACCTCGCAAGTAGGAATGGCCGGACGATGCGCGCCCTGGGTCTGGTCCTCGCTCTCCTGCTCGCCGCCGCGGCCCCGGCCGCCGCGCAGTCCTCGCCGCTCGTGCTCGCCGACTTCGACGCCGATCCGCCGGCGCTCTTCCCGCCCGCGTGGGAAAGCCGCGACGAGGGCACGGCCCGCCGCGTCTACAAGATCGTGCGCGACGGCGGCGACCAGTACCTGGCGGCGGCGGCCCAGGCCGAGTCCGCCCAGATCGGCCTCCCGGTGTCCCTCGACCTCGCCCGCTACCCGGTGCTCTCGTGGCGCTGGCGCATCGCCGCGCTGCCGGCCGGCGGCAACGAGCGCCGGAAGGCCACCAACGACTCCGCGGCCGGCGTCTACGCCGTCTTTCGCGGCGGGTTCGGCGGGCTCGTGCCGCGCGCCATCAAGTACGTGTGGAGCACGGAGCAGCCGGTCGGGGCGGCGTTCGCCAGCCCGGGCTACTCGAACGCCAAGATCGTCGTCCTGCGCAGCGGCGGTGCCGCGGGCGGCGAGTGGCGGACCGAGCGCGTCGACGTCGCGGCCGACTACCGCCGGCTCTTCGACGAGGCGCCGCCGGCGCTGCGCGGCATCGCGGTGCTGACCGACGCCGACGACACCGGCACGCGCGCCGCGGCCGACTACGACGACTTCCGCGCCCTGCCGCGCCCGGTCCAGGCGTCCGCCGACCCGGCGTCGTAGTGGCGCCGGCCGGCCGCCAGCATCGCCCCCGGCACCCGTCGCGGTGAGCGCGTGACGGCGCGCACCGGCAACCTCATCCTCCTCGGCATCGCGGGCGGCATCGCCCTCGCCTTCCTCGGCGTCGCGCTCTTCGGCGAGGCGATGGTCCGCGTCGAGTGGCTCGGCACGCTCTTCCTGAACGCGCTCCGCATGATCATCATCCCGCTGGTGATGGCGTCGATGGTGGTCGGCATCACCGGCATGGGCGACGTCCGGAAGCTCGGCCGCGTCGGCGCCCTCACCGTCTCCTACTACGCCGCCACCACCGCCCTCGCCGTCGCCATCGGCATGCTGTTCGTGAACCTGCTCCGGCCGGGCGCCGGCATCGACACCGGCGGCGCCGCGATCCCGGAGCGCGTCCTCGGGCGCGAGGCCGTCGGGTTCCAGGACATCATCCTCTCTTTCGTCTCCGACAACATCGTGCGCTCGATGGCCGACATGGAGGTGCTGCCGGTCATCCTGTTCTCGCTCGTGCTCGGCGCCGTGCTGACGACGATCGGCGAGCGCGGCACGCCCGTGATCGCGTTCTTCGAGGGCCTGAACGAGGCCATCATGAAGATGGTCCTGCTCCTGATGTACATCGCGCCGATCGGCGTCTTCGGCCTGGTGGCGGGGCGCTTCGCGCGCGCCGGCGACATCGGCGAGCTGATCGGCGGGCTCGGCCTCTACGTCGCGACCGTCCTGATCGGGCTCGCGGTGCACGCCGTGCTGGTGCTGCCGCTCATCCTCTGGATGCTCGGGCGCCGGAGCCCCCTCCCCTACGCCGTCAACATGGGGCCGGCGCTGCTCACCGCCTTCTCGACGGCGTCCTCGTCCGCGACCCTCCCCCTCACCATCGAGTGCGCCCAGGAGAAGAACCGGATCTCGCGGCGCGCGGCGTACTTCGTGCTGCCGCTCGGTGCCACCGTGAACATGAACGGCACCGCCCTCTACGAGGCGGTGGCGGCGCTCTTCATCGCGCAGGCGGTCGGCATCGAGCTCGGCGCGGGGCAGCAGGTGCTGGTGCTGCTCACCGCCACGCTGGCGGCGATCGGTGCCGCCGGCATCCCGGAGGCCGGGCTGGTGACGATGGTGATCGTGCTCCGCGCCGTCGACCTGCCCCTCGAGGGCATCGGGCTGATCCTCACCGTCGACTGGTTCCTCGACCGCTTCCGGACGGCCGTCAACGTCTGGGGCGACGCGGTCGGGGCGGGCGTGATCGAGCGCTACCTGCCGGACGGCGACCCGGGCTAGCCTGCGGCGCGCCGCATGCGCGCCGCCGGCGCGGACGCTACTGGAGCATCGGCGGGCGGCTGTGGCGCTGGATCTCGCCGCGGGTCAGGTAGAGGACGTCCTCGGCGATGTTCACCGCGTGCGCCGCGATGCGCTCGAGGTCACGGAGGACGCGCAGGATCGAGAGCCCGCGCGGGACGGCCTCCGGGCGCTCGATCATCCACGACCGCAGCCGCTCCTGCGCGCTCCGGGTCGCCTCCTCGATCTCGCCCTCGGCGATCCGCACGCGCTCGGCCCGCTCCTCGTCGCGCCGCACCAGCGCCTGCAGGCTCTCGGCGAGCACCCAGCGCACCTGGCGGGTGATCGTCGAGAGGTCCATCGGCGGCTCGACCCGGTGGGCGCGGTCGGCCAGGGACACGGTCTCCTCGGCCACGCTCACGGCGAGGTCGCCGATGCGCTCGAGGTCGCTGTTGATCTTCAGGACCGCCACGACGAGCCGGAGGTCGGCGGCCACCGGCTGTTCGAGGGCGAGCGCCAGCAGGCACGCCTCCTCGAGATCGATCTCCATGCGGTCGACGTGGACCTCGTCCTCGATGACCCGCCGCGCGGCCGCCTCGTCGCCGGCGAAGTAGGCGTCGAGCGCGACCGTGACGCCGTGCGCGACCGCCGTCGCCAGCGCGCCGAGCGACCGGTCGAGCTCCTCGAGCTTGCGGACCAGGTGCCGCGACACCCCGACGTCCCTCTCCCTAGCCTCTGCGCCGGCGCGCCCGCCGCCCGGCCCTCACCCGAAGCGTCCGGTGACGTAGTCCTCGGTCTCGGACAGGTGCGGCTTGGTGAAGATCTCGCCCGTCGGCCCGTACTCGATCAGGCGGCCGAGGTAGAGGAAGGCAGTGTAGTCGCTCGTCCGCGCCGCCTGCTGCATGTTGTGCGTCACCATGAGGACGGTGTACTCCCCGCGCAGACCGTGGATCAGGTCCTCGATCTTGGCGGTCGCGATCGGATCGAGCGCCGAGCAGGGCTCGTCCATCAGCAGCACCTCGGGCTCGGCGACGATCGCGCGCGCGATGCACAGGCGCTGCTGCTGGCCGCCGGAGAGGCCGAGCGCGCTCTCGTCGAGCCGGTCCTTCACCTCGTCCCAGAGGGCGGCCGCCCTGAGGGCCTGCTCGCACGCCGGATCGAGGACGCTCTGGCTGCGCTCGCCGTCGATCCGGAGCGGGTAGACGACGTTCTCGTAGATGCTCATGGGAAAGGGGTTCGGCTTCTGGAAGACCATGCCCATGCGCTTGCGGAGCTCGATGACGTCGACCCCCGGCTGGTAGATGCTGCTCCCGTTCAGCAGGATGTCGCCGGTGATGCGGACGGTATCGATGAGGTCGTTGATGCGGTTGACCGAGCGGATGAGCGTGCTCTTGCCGCACCCCGAGGGGCCGATCAGGGCCGTCACCTTGCCCTTCGGAACCGCCAGCGAGATCGCGTGCAGGGCCTGGGCCTCGCCGTAGAAGAGCGAGAACTGGTCGCAGACCAGGACCGGGTCCTCGCTCGCGAGCTCGGCGTGGACCTCGGGCTCTACCCACTCGCCGCGGACGGCGGCCTCGAGCCGCCCCTGCGATCCTCCTCCTCCCTCGGTTGGCAGACGCTCCTCCCGCTCGCTCCGTCGCATCGAGACCGCGTGGGTTCGCGGCCGGCTCGCGCGCGGAGTCCCGGCGGACACCTCTCCAGCACCGAACTGGTCCATGTGTCAAACCTCCTCAGAACTGCGACGCCAGGAACCTGCGCCGCAGCCGCGTGCGCAGCGCGATGGCCGCGAGATTCAGCAGGGCGATGATCGTGATGAGCAGCAGCGTGGTCGTGAACACCATGGGCTTCGCGGCCTCGGAGTTCTGGCTCTGGAACCCGAGGTCGTAGACGTGGAAGCCCAAGTGCATGAAGCTGCGCTCGAGGTGGACGTAGGGCGCGTAGCCGTCGATCGGCAGCTCGGGCGCGAGCTTGACGGCGCCGACGAGCATGAGCGGCGCGACCTCGCCCGCCCCGCGCGCCATCGCGAGGATCATGCCGGTCATGATGCCGGGCATGGCGCGGGGCAGGACGATCCGGCGGATCGTCTGGAACTTGCTCGCGCCGCACGCGAACGAGCCCTCGCGCATCGACCGCGGCACGGCGGCCAGCGCCTCCTCGGTGGCGACGATGACCACCGGGAGGGTGAGCAGCGCCAGGGTGAGCGACGCCCACAGGATGCCGCCCGTGCCGTAGGTCGGGCTCGGGAGCTTCGCCGAGAACAGCAGCTCGTCGACGGTCGCGCCGATGATGTAGCAGAAGAAGCCGAGGCCGAAGACGCCGAAGACGATGCTCGGCACCCCGGCGAGGTTGTTGACGGCGATGCGGATGGCGCTGACGATCGCCCCTTCCTTGGCGTACTCGCGGAGATAGAGCGCGGCGAAGACGCCGAAGGGCACGACCGCGAGCGACATCAGAAGGGTCATGACCACGGTGCCGAAGATCGCCGGGAAGACCCCACCCTCGCTGTTGGCCTCGCGGGGATCGTCGCTCACGAACTCCCACCAGCGGGAGAGATAGATGCCGAGCTTGTCGAGCACGTCGACGCGGTTGGCGGGATAGGCCCGCACCACGTCGGCCAGCGCCAGCAGCTTGTCCTCGCCGCCGGCGGTGCCGACGCGGAGCTGGTAGCGGGCGTTCTCGGCGTCGAGGGTGTCGATCGCGGCGCGGATGCGCGCGAACTCGCGATGGCCCTCGGCCTCGATCGCCTCGACGCGCCGGCGCTCGGCCTCGTAGGCGGGCGCGTCGGTGCCGTGCTCCAGACCGACCAGGCGGAGCGACAGTCGGGCGCTCTCGAGGCGGTGGTTCACGGCACCGAGGTCGTGGCTCTCGAGGGTCCGGCGGCGCTCCCAGCGCGCGCGGACGGCGCCGTGGTGCCGCTCGAAGAGACGCCATGCCTCCTCCGGACCCACGGCCACCTCGGCGCCGTCGAGAACGAACGCCGCGGGGAAGCCGTAGAAGCGCCCCCAGGCGAGGCGCTCGAAGAGGACCGCCCAGGGCGGGCGGATCTCGCCATCGGCCGGGATCTCGAAGTCGCTGACCCAGTTGAAGTGGTCGCCGGTGAGCTCGAAGTTGCCGGTGCGCACCAGGCGGCGATGCGCCCACCCGTCGGCCGCCGCCACCGCCGCCCGCGCGCCGGTCGCGAGGTCGCCCGGAAGCGCGGCGAGGACGGCGTCGGCCGGGCGATAGGCGTCGTGCCGCGTCACCTCGCCGACCAGGGTCCGGCCGGTCGCGGTCTCGATCTGCACGACCGGTACCGGCCAGAAGGTCACGACCCCCTGGTAGAAGACCAGGAGGAGCAAGCCGACGATCATCGTCATGCAGACCGCGAGCCCGCCCCCCGTGAGCCACAGCATGGGCTCGCCACGGGCGAGGAGCGACGGCGTCCCCACGCTCCGGCGCCGCGAGACGATCCTGAGGCCGCGGTCGGGCTCGCGGCGCGCGGGCGGCGCGGCCGGGGCGCTGCCGGCGGCGGGGTGGACGGTCATAGCTGGTACGCCCGCTTGCGGAAGCGGAGCCGCACCAGCTCGGCCAGGGTGTTCACGACGAAGGTGATCGCGAACAGGCTGAGCGCGGCGAGGAAGAGCATCCGGTAGTGGGTGCTGTTGCGCACCGCCTCGGGCAGCTCGACGGCGATGTTGGCGGAGAGCGTGCGGAAGCCGTTGAAGATGTTCCAGTCCATGACCGGCGTGTTGCCGGCCGCCATGAGGACGATCATGGTCTCGCCGACGGCGCGCCCGAGGCCGACCATGGCGGCCGAGAACAGGCCGCTCATCGCCGTCGGCACGATGATGCGCATGGCGGTCTGCCAGGGGGTGGCGCCGGCGCCGAGCGACGCGGCGCGCAGATGCTCGGGCACGGCCGAGAGGGCGTCCTCCGCGAGCGTGTAGATGATGGGAATGACGGCGAAGCCCATGATGAAGCCGACGACGAGCGCGTTCCGCTGGACGTAGGTGTCGACGAAGCCGCCGCGTGGATCCCACCCGGCGCTCGTGAGCGCGACCGCGACCAGCAGCGCCAGCGTCACCGTGGCGGCGGCGCCCGCCAGGAACTTCACGAGGTCCAGCCACGCCACGGTGGACTCCGGCACCTCCCGCATCCACCGCCGGAGCCGCGGGTTCATCCAGCGCGAGATCGCGAACGCCACCAGCGCCGCCGAGGACGGCACCAGGACGATCATCCAGCCGCCGACGCCGCTCCCCGCCTGGCCGTCGAGCCAGGCGCGGATGTCGCCGGCGAAGAGCCAGCGCTCGACGGGGTGGCCGAGCCGGGCGGCGAGCGCGATGCCGGCCGGCAACGCGAGCGCGATCGCCCAGGGACGGGTCCACTCCCAGCGCGTCGCCGTCCGCCGCGGCACGAGCTGCCAGAGGTGGGCGCCGAGCATGAACGCGAAGGGCACCGCGAAGAGCGCGACCAGCACCTCCGGCACCACGTCCTCGACGTAGGGCGCGACCACGAGGGCGGCGAGGAAGCCGAGGACGACGCTCGGCAGGCTCGCCATCATCTCGACCGTCGGCTTCACGATCGCCTTGGCGCGCGGATGCATGAACTCGCTGGTGTAGATCGCCGCCAGCAGCGCCAGGGGGAGGCCGAAGAGCATCGAGTAGAAGGTCGCTTTCAAGGTCCCGAACACGAGCGGATAGAGCCCGTACTTGGGCTCGAAGTCGTCGGTGCCGCTCGACGATTGCCAGACGTGGGCGGGCTCGAGGAAGCCTTCGTACCAGACCGGCCGGAAGATGGCGGCCCAGCTCGCCTCGGGATGCGGCACCTCGACCCGCCAGAGCGCGAACCGCGCGTCCGAGGTCGCGAGCAGCGCGTCGTCCTTCGGCGCCAGCGCGAGCGCGGCGGCGACCGCCTCGGACCCGTTCGCGAAGCGCGCGCTCCCGACCACCCGGTCGCTCGTCACGTGGTACAGCTCCACCGCGCCGTCGGCGAATCCGGCTCCCAGCATGCGCGTGCGCGACGACGCCGCGAGGCTCGTGACCGGCGTGCCCCGGGCCCCGAGGTCGTGCGCGGCGACCAGCGTCGCGCCGTCCGGCGTCGCGGCGTCGGCGGGCTTGATCCGGAACCACGCCCGCACCCGCCCCTGCGTGTCGCCGGTGACGAGGGACGTCTTGCCGATCAGGAACTCGACCGCGGTCAGGCGCGCGTCGGGCTCGGGCGCGAGGTCGAGGATCTCGGCGAGCACCGGTCGCGTGCGCTGGCGGGTGTCGTAGCGGAGCGCCGTGCCGTCCTCCCAGACGAGGTAAGCGGTGTCGCCGAGCCCCGCGAGACGGAGCCAGCGGGGTGCGGCGGCGCCGGCCGGCGCGTCGACCGCGACGGAGCCGCCGGAGAGCCGGGCCGTCACCGCGCCGGTCATGAGATTCCGGACCCGCGTTACCTGGTGGATCCTGAGGACGCCGTCGGCGGCGTAGGTCGCGATCGCCGGCCCCGTCTCCCGGACGGATTGATCGAACAGGAGGATCGGTGCGTCGGACTGCGCGGGCAGCGGGTCGTCGAGCAGGACGCGCAGCCGCTGCACGCGGAACTGCCGCTCCGCCGTGCGCTCGACGACGCCGCCCTCGACGCCGGCGGTGCCGCCGACCGCGACGTCGCGCGCCGCGGGCGGGACCTCGTCGGGCGCCAGGAGGCGGGTGTCGAGGTCGATCGTGCCGAGCCGGATGGTGCCGTCGGCGAAGCCGAACCCCGCGTGCCCGTCGCCGAGGGCGATCGACCATGCCGTCGGCACCGCCGGGAACGGGCGCTCGACGGCGACGAGGGCGCCGTCGGCGAGCCCGTACTGCCGCACGCTGCCGTCCGCGTGGTAGCTCCACGCGGTCGTCACGTACTCGTCGGTCCGGAGGCTGAGCGGCGCCTCGCCGGCGACCGGCTGGGGCACGTCGTAGGTCCGCGCCAGCGGCAGCGAGGACGGCAGGAAGAGCGGGACGACGACCCAGGCCAGGAACACGCACACCAGGGAGATCGCCACGATCGTGCCGACACCCCCGAAGGTGATGAAGACGCGCGCCAGCCCATCGACGACCTTGACCGAGGTCTGGGTCTGCCGGCCGCCGGGGCGCCGCCTCGTGCGGCCGGCCGGTACGTCGCTGCGGGTCATGGTCTCGATGCCTGCCTATGTCGCGCCGGTCGCCCGGCGGCGAGGATTCAGAAGCCGGGCTCGATGCCGACGGCCTTGAGCTGGTCGCGCGCCACCGCCAAAGGAACGGGGTAGTAGCCGTCCTTGACGACGTCCTCCTGCCCCTGCTTGCTGAAGATGTAGCGGATGACCTCGCGCCGGAGCGGGTCGAGCTCACCGCCCGGCTTGTGGTTCACGTAGATGTAGAGGAAGCGCGCGAGCGGGTACTCCCCGCTGTAGGCGTTCTCGGGCGTAGCCTCGACGCAGGCGCCGCCCTCGTCGGTGCTGAGGGGCACCGCGCGGACGTCGGCCGTCTTGTAGCCGATCCCGCTGTAGCCGATGCCCGCCTTCTCGCTCGCCACGCCCTGCACCACGGACGAGCTGCCGGGCTGCTCCTTGACCTCGTCCTTGTAGTCGCCCCCGGAGAGCGCGACGTCCTTGAAGTAGCCGTACGTTCCCGAGGCCGCGTTGCGGCCGTACAGGCTGATCGGCAGCCCCTGCCAGTCGCCGTCGAGGCCGGCGTCGCCCCAGGTACGGATGTTCGAGGCCTGGCCGCCGCGGCGCGTCTTCGAGAAGATCGCGTCGACCTTCGGAAGGCTCAGGCACGCGATCGGGTTGTCCTTGTGGACGTACACCGCGAGCATGTCGATGCTGGTGCGGAGCTCGGTCGGCTTGTAGCCGTACTCCTTCTCGAAGGCGTCGATCTCCGCGCCCTTCATCTCGCGGCTCATGGGACCGAAGTGGGCCGTGCCCGCGATCAGGGCCGGCGGCGCCGTCGACGAGCCCTTGCCCTCGATCTCGATCTTGACGTTCGGGTACATGGCGCGGAAGCCCTCGGCCCAGAGCGCCATCTCGTTGTTCATCGTGTCCGAGCCGATGCTCTTGAGCGTTCCCGAGACGCCCTCGACCGCCTTGTAGCTCGGCAGCGCCGCGTCGACCTTGACCTGGGCGTGCGCCGCTGCCGCGAGCCCGAGGAGCAAGGCGCCCACCGTCGACGCCGTCCACCGCCACGTCTTCATGTCGATCACTTCCGCCTCCTTATCCTTGTGTTGGGGAATGAGCCACCGGGGTGGGGGCTCATTCCGTGACGACACGCCGGCCACTCATAGGGTAGCCGGCGCGCGTTACGATCCAGTGCTTCGAATGTTACGGGACGGTTACAATCCACAGCCCCGCGGGCCGGGAACCCGTCGCCGGCCGCTACATGAAGAAGGCGAACCGCATCGTGAAGCCGTGCGTGTCGCCGACGTCGTCGAGGTCCGCGAAGATGTAGTTCGCCATCAGGCGGAAGTTGGTGTTCAGGTACCAGTTGAGCCCCACCGTCACGTCGCCGAGCTTGCCGCCGTCGATGCCGGCGTCGTCGAGGTCGAGCTGCGAGTAGCGCGCCGCGATCTCCCAGGCGCCCATCCCGGGGTCGTCGCCCCAGAGGAAGGGGTGCGCCGGCTTCACCTTGTCGAACGCGCCGGCCGAGGGCTTGTAGACGCGGTGGTCGCCGGTCAGGAACCAGCTCCCGTAGACGTACCAGCCGTCGAAGGCCGGGTTGGCGGAGGCGTCGGCGTTGACGTTCGCGTGCACCCACTCGGCCTGCAGCGAGCCCGGGCCGTAGACGAAGGCCGCCTCGGCTCCGACCAGGTGGAGGTCGTCGGCCGGGATCGCGGCGGTGTCGATGAAGCGCGGCGCGGTGTGGATCTCCGGCCGTGCCCGGAAGCGCGCCTCGCCGTCGTTCGGGTTGCGGAAGCTGTAGGCCCCGCCGAGGTGGACGAGGTGGTGGTCGTCGGCGAACCAGGGCAGCCCGGTCAGGCGGCCGGTGAAGTTGAACTCGCCGTCGCCGACGCGGTCGCCGAAGTCGTCGGAGTCGCGGAAGACGCCGGCGGCCCAGGTCATGCGCTCGTCGAGCACGGCGTTCGCGAGCTGGAGACCGGTCGAGCGCGCCGGGACGATCTCGTTCGGCAGCGCGCGCTCGAGGAAGGTGATGTAGTTGCTGCTGGTCAGCTCCTCGAGCGAGAACGGCTCCTTGAACTGGCCGACCCGGACGCCGCCGACGAACGGGATCTTGGTCATCCCGACGTAGACGTCCTTGAAGTCGGCGTCGCCGCCCGCGAAGTCGTACTGCATCTTGAACTCGTAGCGCTCGTAGAGCGAGCCCTCGAGGTACATGCGGGCGCGCCGGAACTCGACGCCGCTGTCGACGTCGCCGACTGCGGCCTCGACGTCGCCGTCGGGCGAGACGCCGACCCAGTCGTTGTGGATGCGGCCGCCGAGCTTCAGCTTGAAGTCGCCGTCGTTGGTCTCGAGCCGCGCGCCGTCCTTCCAGAAGACCTTGAAGTCGCTCGGGGCGCCCTTCGCGGGCTCGGTCTTCGCGAGCTCCTCGCGCTGCGACTGGATCTGCTCCCGCTGCGCCTTGATCTGGTCCATCTGCTCCTGGAGCTTGCGCTCCTGCTCCTCGAGCCGGAACTCGAGCTGCCGCAGGCGCTCCTCCACGCTCTGCCCGCCCGCCCACGCCGGCGCCGCGCCGAGCACGCCGGCCGCCAGGGCGACCATCACCACACCTCGTCCGTAGGGACCCATTGCTCCTCCTTGTCCGCGGTATTCGCGGACCATCTCTACGGGTGCCCCATGACGAAACGGTAACGAGCGCACGAACGCTCCGTGAACGAACGATGACGGTTCCGTTACGGGATGGCCGCCCTCGACGCGCGGAATCGGCGATGGGACGAGCGAGCCAGGCCGGCGATGACGACGCCGGGAGTCGCGTGCACCTCGACCCTCGGAAGGAAAGCCGTCGTCAGTCGCGTGACGCTCGTGGCGTCGTCGCGCGTCCTTCCACGCGGGCGGCTCCGACGTCGACTCGCGTCACCCCGGCGGGGGCGCGGCACGCGAAGCGCTCGGCGAAGCTCCACACGCGCCGGATGTGCTCGCCGAGCTGCGGATCCGACGAGTCCAGCCAGAGATCCTCTTCGCCAGCCGCCGGGTCGTCGTAGCGTCGGACGGGCATTGCTCACTCCAGCTTGAACTTCCGCCGCAGGCGATCGGCGTCGGCACGATCCTGAGGGCGTACGGTGTCCCGCTTCATCGCGTACAGGGTGCGGGCGCTCGCCGTGTGGACCGGGATGCCGTCGACCTCGATGATCTCGTGCTCGAGATCCTCGAAGCGAAACGCGTCACCGAGCTGTAGGATCAGGTCCACGACGAAGCCGTCGGGTGTGCCGTACCGGATGACCGCCGGTGGCTCGTGGGTGATGTCGCGGATGTCGGGATCGTTCCAGATCCGTGAGAGTGCCCGTCGTATGCGGTCGAAGTTCCCGGCCGTCGGGCGCACGAAGAAATCAAGATCCTCCGTACCGCGTGGAATGCCGTGCAGGCTCAGGGCCGCCGCCCCCACCACCACGTAGTCGACCCCCTCGTCGTTGAAGGACCGACAGATGTCGAGGAAGCGCTCGTAGAGCACGGGCTGGGACGTACCACGGTTGCCGGCCGGCGGCGAGCCCGGACGACGGCACGCGCCGACGGCGCGTCGGGGCGACTCCGCCGCTCTCGTTCTCGCTCATCGAGCTTGCGCGCGTGGCGTGAGCGCGCTATCCGGGCGCGACCACACGATGGCCTTCTACATTCGCAAGGCGTTCCGCCTCGGTCCGCTGCGGCTGAATCTCAGCAAGCGCGGGGTCGGCGTCTCCGCCGGCGTGAAGGGCGCGCGCGTGGGTGTGGACGCCACCGGTCGCGAGTACGTGCACGCCGGGCGCTACGGGCTCTACTACCGCAAGTACGGACGCCGCGTCGCGACGCGCGGCGGCGCGCTCGTCGGGTGGGTGGCGGCCGCGGTGCTCGCCGGGTTGGCGCTCGTCGCGCTGCTCATGGCGTAGCGCGCGCGGGTAGCGGGTAGGTCCCCGATCCCCGCCGGGGCGGGGACCGGGGATCCCGGCGGGGTGGCGCTCCTCCACGCCGGCAGGCCGCTGCGGTCTACGGTCCCGTTACCGCCAGCGTGCAGGTGGTCGTGACCAGGCCGCCGAACTCGTCGGAGCCGTCGGCCGTGCAGGTGAAGCTGCCGGCGGTCGGCGCCGTGCCCTCGCAGTCGAAGGTCACGTCGGCGAAGGGCCCCTCGGCGAAGGCCGTGCCGCTCACCACCGAGATGTTGAGGCGGTCGTCGACGCCGTCGGGCTGGGTATCCTCGTCGTTCACGCTCATGAAGCCGACGCTCGGGATGATGTCGACCCGCTCCGCCACCGAGGGCGCGTCGATCGAGCCCGGGAGCGAGACCGACGCCGGGTAGTCGAGAACCACCTGGGCGCCCGCGAGCCCGACGCCGCCGGTAGCGAGATCGATCGAGACCGCGATCATGTCCCCCGGGCCGCACGCGGGCCCGTCGCCGGGCGTCGGCGTGGCGGTCGGCGTCACCTCGCCGCCCCCCTCCGTCACCGTAGGAGTCGGCGCGACGCTGGTCGGGGTCGGCGCGCCCGGGGTCTGGGTCGGCCCCGTGCTCGCCGTGCGATCGGCCGAGCCCGCACCGTCGCAGGACGTCCCGGCGCTGACCTCCTCGATGTCGACGCTGTCGTTCCCGGTGAAGAGCAGGTCGAACGTGAGCCCGTTGCAGACGCCGTTGGCGCGCCCGCCCACGACCTCGACCACCGGCGAGCAGGCGCCGCCGAAGGTCTGGCCGCTGCAGATCATCGTGATCGCCTCGACGCTGCCGACGAGGATCGTGATGACGCCGCCGTTGCTCGTCGTGCCCTGGAACGTGCCGGCGTCGGGGTCGACCGTGCCCGGCTCGAAGGTGACGTTCCCGTCCCCGCAGCGCGCCGCCAGCGCGGCAACGGCCAGCACGCCCGCGATCCGTAGTGCCTTCATCGTACGCATGTGTCCCTCCAGCGTTTGTCGTCTCGTTAGTTGACCGTGAGTGCGCAGGTGGTAGCCACCAGCCCGCCGAACTCGTCCGAGCCGTCGGCGACGCACGTGAAGGCGCCGGCGTCCGGGACCGCGGCCCCCGCCACGCAATCGAAGTCGACGTCGGCGAACGCACCGTCCGGGAAGGTCGTGCCGCTCACCACCGACACGTTCAGGCGGTCGTCGACCCCATCGGGCTGGGTGTCCTCGTCGTTCACGCTCATGAAGCCGACGCTCGGGATGATCGTCACCCGCTCCGCCACCGAGGGCGCGTCGATCGAGCCCGGGATCTCGACGCTCGCCGGATAGTCGAGCGTGAGCTGGACGCCGGCGAGACCCACCCCGCCGGCATCGAGCGCGACCGACACCCGGACGAGCTCGCCCCCGGCGCACAGCGGCCCGCCGCCGCCGGGGGTGGGCGTCGCCGTCGGCACGCCGCCCGCGGTCGGGGTCGCGGTCGGTACCGCGCCGGGCGTGGCGGTCGGCACCGGGGCGCCGCCGCACTGGGTGGTGTCGAACCCGCAGGCACCGGTGCAGGCGAGCCCGCCGCCGCCGAGGCCGAGGCTCGCGCAGGTCTCCCCGCCGAAGTTCGTGCCGTCGCACTCCTCGGCGGCGGGATCGACGAAGCCGTCGCCACAGGTCGCGATCACGCAGGTGCTCAAGCAGGCGTCGCCGTCCTCGCGGTTGCCGTCGTCGCATTCCTCGTTCGCGTCGAGGACACCGTTGCCGCAATCGCTGAACGCGTCGTCGTTGCCGTCGCCGCAGCCGGCGACGGCGGTGAGGCCGAGGAGGATCACGAGGGTCGCGAGCCGGAGACCCGCTTGCCGCCGAACGATGCGATTGGTCACGAGTGCCGCTCCTTTGCTCAGTAGGTGTAGGAGACGCCGAGGGCGAACTTGGCGCCAAGGTCGTACTGGCGCTGCACCTGGTCCTCCTGGGTGAACAGGTAGTCGTCGTCGAGGATGTTCTCGACGGCGACCTTCAGCTTGAGGGGAATGCCGAGGACGTCGACGCCGACCAGGTAGACGAAGTCGAGCTGGTCGCGGCGCTCGTGGAAGATGTCGGCGAGCCCGAAGGCCCCCACCGACTCGATGCGCCGGTCGACGGTGTTGTAGATCAGCCGGAACGTGCCCCAGCGGTCGTGCGCGTACTCGAGGGCGGCGTTCACCACGAACGGAGCCTGGCCCTGGAGCGGGCGGTTCGTGGACGTCTGGACCTGCAGCTCGCCGCCGGGCACGTCGACGTCGGACTCCACGTAGGTGACGTTGGTGTGGAGGGTCAGCGCCCGGAGCGGCGGCGCGATGAAGCCGAAGTCCTTGCGACCCTCGAACTCGAAGCCCATGAGCGTCGCCGTCTCGGCGTTGGCGAACGAGTCCGAGAGGTTCCCCCCCTGGACGAGCACGATCTGCTCGATCGGCCGGTCGATCTTCTTGTAGAACCCGCTCAGCGACACCAGCTCGGTCGGCGAGAAGAACCACTCCCAGCGCAGGTCGATGCTCTCGATCTCGGACTGCTCGAGGTCGGGGTTGCCGATCGTCGGACGGAAGCCGCGCGCCGCCGGGAACACCGCCGGCGAGAGCTCCCGGAACTCCGGCCGCGCCACCGACTGGCTGTAGCCGAAGCGCACGTTCATGTCCGGCATCGGCGTGTAGATCAGGTTGACGCCGGGGAGGGGGTCGAGGTCGTTCTTGATCACCGTCCGGGGCGCGACGGAGAGCTGATCGAAGGTGTCGAGCGTGATGTAGGAGTACTCGGTGCGGACGCCCCCGACGAAGCGCAGCCGGTCGCGCCAGAGCGGTAGGTCGACCATGCCGTAGGCGCCGGCGATCTCGTGCGTCGCCCCGAACGCGTCCTGCGGCTGCGTCTCCTCGACGAGCTGGAAGCCCTGGGGGCCGATGTTCTCGGGTACCAGGAGATCCTCGGTGGGAAGGCTGACGTCGAAGGCACCGACACGCCGGAAGCGAAAGCGGCGGAGCTCGGAGTCGCGATCGCGGTAGGCGTAGGCTGCCCCGACCTTGACCTTGGCGGCGAGCCCCTTCCAGACGTCGGTGCCGGGAAGCTGCGTCCGGAACGGAATCGTGACGTCGACGCCGCTGTCGGAGAGATACTCGGTCAGATCGCTGAAGGCACGCGTCCCGCCGCCGCTCTCGTTGCTGAAGAGGCCGTTGTTCCGGACCTGGAAGCGCGAGTCGGGCTTCTCCTGGGTGGTGCGCGCGAAGGCGGTCCGCCACTCCACGTCGACGACGGAGAAGTGATGGTCGCCGGCGAGCTGTCCGAACGCCAGCGTCTGCTGCTCGTACTCGAAGACCGTCGTCGACTGCGGCGCGCCGGTCTGCTCGTTGAAGCCCTCGCCGTCCTTCACCTCGTCGGTGACGCGCCGGTCGTAGAGCGAGCGGAATGTCAGGCGGTGGCCGGGGGCAAGCCGGTACGCGGAGGTGAAGACCCCGCCCAGGTGGACCTCGAACTCGCTGATGTCGAAGACGAAGTCGTCCTCGAGGCTGATCTCGGGGTCGTCGGGCGTGCCGGCGTTCAGGTACTGGCGCTCGATCTGGCGGCGGAACTTGTGCTCGGTCTCGTAGAGACCCGCGAGGTTGAAGCCGAAGTCGCCGATCGTGTTCCCGACCGAGAAGTCGATCCCGTAGTTCGGCGGCGCCGTCGTCGATTCGACGTCCCAGATGTTCTTGAAGGAGCGCCCGAACGCCTGGAGCTGCGCGGCCGGCCGGTCGCGGACATTGTCGTCGGGAATCAGCGACGGCAGCGACCGGACGTTCTGATCGAAGCCGAAGTAGTCGAGGCCACCGCCCTTGTACCCGTCGAATTTCTGGAAGGTGGTCTCGGTGTTGAAGCTCGTCGACGTGCCGATGCCGTACGAGAGCTTCTCGGGGAACTCCTTGAGCTCGACCTGGGCGAGACCGCCGCTGAAGTCCCCCGGCAGGTCGGGGGTGTAGGTCTTCACGATCGAGATCGACTCGACGAAGTCGCCCGGGAAGAGGTCGAGCGGAATGGCGCGGCGCTCCGGATCGGTGCTGGGCAGGCGGCTGCCGTTCAGGAGCGCCGTCGTGTAGCGCTCGTTCAGGCCGCGGACGACGATGTACTTGTCGTCCTTGACGGTCACCGCCGGCGCCCGCTGCACGATCTCCGCGGCGTCGGAGTCCGTCGACTTGGCGATGACCTCGGCGCTGACGTTGTCGCTGACCACGGCGGCCTTCTTCCGCCGCACGAGCTGCGTCGCCTCGGCCGCCTTGTGGGCCTCGGCGACGACCTCCACGACCTCGATGCCGGCCTCGCCCGCCGGTGAGAGGACGGCGTCCGCGGTCCGCACCTTCCCGGCCTCGACGCCGACGCTCTGCAGGCGGGTGCCTTGATAGAGGGGCGCGAAGATCCGCACCTCGTAGACGCCGGGCGGCACCGCCACCGTGTACTTGCCGTCGAGGTCGGTCCGCACGGTCTTGCCGGCGCCGATCACCTCGACGCCCGCCTCGATGATCGGGTCGCCGGTGCCGGCGTCGAGCACGATGCCCGTGATCGTGCCGTCCTGCGCCCACGCGCGCGGCGCGAGCGCGAGGAGCGCCACGGCCAACACGACGCCCGTGAGAAGACGTGGGTACTCGCTACCGACCTCGCGCCGCATTCCTCGAACCCGCTCTCTCCTGAGTCGTCGTCGGATGAGTCGTGACCACGCGGACGATGACCCGTGGCGTGCGTCGGGGGGCTTATACGCGACGGAGTGTTGTCATCTCGTTACGAGCGAGTGTCGTCGTCGTGATGTGTGGCGGCGGGAGCGATCGCCGGGTCGTTCACGGAACTGTCGCAGTTCCTCCACGGACTCGTTATCGCGCGCGCGTACAAACACCACGAGACGATGTTCGTTCCATCCACTCCACACGACAAAAGGAGACCACCAGCATGTACGCATCACCGATGAGACGATTCCTCACCGCGGTCGCGCTCAGCGTCGGGGCAGCCATGCTCCCGTCCGCCGCTCACGCGGCGAGCTGCGGCGACATCAACGGCAACACCCAGGTGCAGATCAACGACGTCACCATCCTGCTCCGCAGCGTGAACGGGCTCGAGAACGACGCCGCCCTCTGCGGCGGCATGGGCATCGTCCAGTGCGGCGACATCAACGCCAGCGGCGGCAAGGACATCGGCGACGTCGTCGGCCTGCTGCGCTCGGTCTCGAACATCGAGACCCTCTTCCCGATCTGCGTCGGCCCCGGCCCGAGCCTCGCGGGATGTCCGGGGGTGGCGACCCTGCCGAGCAGCATCACGAGCAACCTCACGGTCCCCGCGGGCTGCGAGTGCCGCATCGACGGCACGACCTTCATCGAGCCCGGCGTGGTCCTGACGTTTGCGGCCGGGGCCGTCTGCAAGGGCCTCAAGGGCTCGGCGACCCCGTCGGTCCTGGTGTTCAAGCCGGACTCGAAGATCGACGCCCGGGGCACCGCGGGGAGCCCGGTGGTCTTCACCAGCGATCAGGCGCCCGGCACCCGGACCAAGGGTGATTGGGGCGGTCTCGTCATCCTCGGCCGCGCGCCGATCAACGTGCCGGGCGGCACCGACAGCATCGAGGGCCTGCCCCCGAGCCCCGACTTCGTCTTCGGCGGCAACGAGGCCAACGACTCGAGCGGGGTCGTGCGGTTCACGCGCGTGGAGTTCTCGGGCCGCGAGCTCTCGCTCGACAACGAGCTGAATCTCTTCGTCACCGGCGGCGTCGGGCGCGGCACCACCCTCGACCACATCCAGGGCCACAACGGCCTCGACGACTGCATCGAGTGGTTCGGCGGCACCGTCAACGCCAAGTTCCTGGTGGCATCGGCGTGCGGCGACGACGGCTTCGACACCCAGCTCGGCGTTGCGGGCGCCGTGCAGTACGGCCTGATCGCCCAGGAGGTCAACACGGTCGAGGCCGGCGGCAGCCTCGGCTGGGAGTCCGACAACAACGAGAACGGCTTCGATCTCCAGCCCCGCACCAGCCACCGCTACTGCAACGTCACGGCGCTCGGCGTAAAGGGCCAGGGCGAGCCGGCGGCGACCAACCAGGTGGGCATGCTGCCCCGCCGCGGCAGCGCGATCACGGTCGCCAACGCGATCATCAAGGGCTTCCGCGAGGCCGGCGTGCAGATCCGCGACGCCGCCACCGCGGCGCGAGCCTGCGTGAACTCGACGACGCTCGCGACCTCGGCGCCGGTCCTCGGCCTGCAGAACGCCATCCTCTACGACAACGGGGCGGGCGCGCCGGGGACCACGCACTTCCTCAACCACTCGAGCTGCGACGCCCCGGGCGACGGGTGCAGCTGCACGACCACCGAGTGGGGCGCGCTCCTGCAAGCGTCGAAGAACGTCCTCACCGGCACCGATCCGGGCGTCGGCGGCGGCGTCTTCCCGCCCACGAACCTGGTGCCGGGGATCGGCAGCATCGCCGACACCCATCCGGCGGTGAACTGCTCCACCATCGACCCGTTCTTCGAGCCCGCGCAGTACATCGGCGGCTTCGAGCCGGGCGGGGTCGACTGGACGGCCGGCTGGACGGCGTACCCGCTCAACTAGGAGGGACGCATGACACCCGCACACGAAGGTCGATCGACCATGGGACCCTCGCTGGGCATCGCGATGCTCGCACTGCTCCTCGCATCCGGGACCGCGCACGCCACGCCGTCGCCTCGGGCCACCGTTCTACCGCCCGAGGCGATGCATCTGGCGAACGCGGCACCCTCCATCGACGTCCTGATCGACCGCCTGCTGCACGCGCTCGAGGCGAAGGACGTAGAGGCGCTGCACGCCCTCCGCGTCACCGAGTCCGAGTATCGGTCCTTCATCCTGCCGAGCAGCGTGCGGAAGGGTGAGCCGCTCCAGATCTTTCCGGAGCGGGAGAGCAAGTTCTTCTGGGACGTGATGAACACCAAGAGCCTGTACACCGGCCAAGCCCTGCTGCGCAGCTACGGCGGCCGCGCCTACACGCTCGAGGACGTCACGTACCGCAAGGGGCATCGCACGTACGTCAACTACGAGGCGTACGGGGACCCGATCCTCACGGTGAAGGACGACCGGGGCGAGATCCTCGAGATCGAGATCGGCTCGGTCGTCGACGTGAACGGACAGTTCAAGTTCATGGCCTTCAACTCCGACTGACGACGCACACAACCCTTCATCAAGGAGACGATAGCAATGACGACGAGACGACACCTCACGCTGATCGGCGCCCTGCTCGCCGCGGGCGCGCTGCTCGCGCATGCCGGCGCCGCCGAGGCGGCCTGCGACGCCAAAGCGGCGCTCAAGTGCAAGCAGACGATCTCCAAGGAGAGCACGAAGTTCCTGCAGGCGAAGACCAAGATCCTCCAGAAGTGCCAGGAGAGCGTCATCAAGGACAAGGTCGCCGATCCCGGCATCGGCAACCGCACGACCTTCTGCCTGGCAAATCTGAAGACGGCGGAGGCGATCACCAAGGCGCAGGACAAGCTCGCGGCGAAGATCGCGGGCGCGTGCTGCGGGAAGTCGAAGGACTGCGCTAACCCGGCCGACAACTGCTCGCTCGCCGACGCGGGCGTGACCGAGCCCGTCTGCTCGAGCTCCGAGGGCGGCAACGCGCCAGCCTCCGCGTGCAAGGCCGTGCTCGGGGATCCGGGCGACCTCGCCGAGTGCATCGTCTGCGTCGCCGAGGAGCACGCCGACGAGCTGGTGACGCTCCTCTACGACGAGCGCACCGACGCCGATCCGAAGGTCAAGGCCGAGAAGGATCTCGTCAAGTGTCAGACGACGCTCGCCAAGGAGACCCTGAAGTTCACGGCGGCCAAGGCGAAGGCCCTCGAGAAGTGCTGGGCCGAGCGCCTGAAGGGCAAGCACACCAACACCTGCCCCGCCCCCGGCGACGGCAAGGCGTTCGAGGCCATCGCCAAGGCCGAGTCCAAGAAGATCGCCAAGATCTGCAAGGCGTGCGGTGGCGCGGGCAAGGCGTGCGCGGACGACATCGGCCCGATCCCGGGCGACGGCCTCGGCGACGACTTCGATGCCGCCGCCATCGGATTCGTGGCCAACTGTCCCGGCATCATCGCCGGCAGCCAGCCCGGCGGCGCGGTCGGGTCGCTCGCCGACCTGATTCAATGCGTCGACGACCAGGCCGGTAAGCGCGTCGACTGCGTGAGCGCGCTCTCCAATCCGTTCCAGGATGTCTTCGCCGTGTGCAAGCCCGAGCCCTGCCAGGGGGCCGGCGGCACGGCCATCGTCGAGGTCGACTACGCGGCCGGCGGCACCACGCCGGCCACGGTGCAGTCGGTGCTGGTCTACCCCGAGGACAAGCTGAACCTCCCGGGCGTCGGGGAGGAGCCCTCGGTCACCGCCCGCATCACGGTGCAGCAGGGCGGCACGTTTCCACAGACGAACGACCTGAACGACGCGCTCATCCAGAACGTCGTCGGCCTCGTGCCGTTCACCGGCACCGACCTCTACCAGGTCGAGTTCGACAACTGCGGCGCGGTGGTCAACTCGGGCGAGCTGAGCTGCATCGTCCTCGATGCCAGCGACGAGCTCGGCAACGCGCTGACGGACGTGACCTGCTCCGCCACGGTGCTGCCGTAGCGAGGAACGGCACACCGGTCACGCTCCGTTGACGGAAGGGGGACGGCCCGCCGAGGCCGTCCCCCCTTTCCTTTCCGAGGATCTCACCATGCAGCCATACCCACCCCTTTTCGCCGTGCTCGCGCTCGCCGCGGCCGGCCACCTTGCCGCGCCGTCGGCCGCTCCCGCCGCCGGCGCCTGCACCGCCGCGGGCCGCGCCGCCGCGGTGGTCACGATCGCCGCGCCCGACGGGCCGAGTCCGGCCGGCCTCGCGATCGTCGTGTCCTATCCCCCTGATCTCGTCGGCCTGCCCGCGACCGGCGAGAGCGCGGAGGTCCGGAGCCGCGTGCTCGACGTTCCCGACGGCTTTCTGCTGGCGACCGACGACCGGGACGACGCGCTGCGCCTCTCCCTGGCGTCCGGCACCGCGACGCTCGCGGACGGCGCGATCCTCACCGTGTCGTTCGACCGCTGCGCCGGCGCCGCGCGCCCGCGCGCCGAGGACTTCGGGTGCCGCGTCCGCAGCGCGGCCGACGAGTTCGGGCAGCCGCTCGAGAACATCACCTGCGCCGTCACGCTGCCGCCGGCAGCCGCATCGGCGCCAGAACCCACGGAGGTCGATCCGACATGACGATAGGACGAGGAGCAGTCTCGGTTGTGGCGGTCGTGCTGCTCGCGGCAACGGGTCCCGCGCACGCGGCCGACCCGGTGGCGAAGGCGTCGATCAAGTGCCGCAAGGTGATCGCGCAGCAGGCCGCGAAGCTCGTGAAGGACGGCCTGAAGCTGGTCGAGAAGTGTCATGGCCAGCGCGACAAGGGGAAGCTGTCGATCGACACCGACTGCAACGATCTCGCGGCGGCCGACCCGAAGGACAAGTTCCCGAGCAACGGCCAGAAGGCCGCCGACAAGCTGGCGGCGAAGATCGACAAGAAGTGCGGCCCGACGGAGACCGTGCGCTTGAACTATCCCGGGGGCGTGATCGACGCGACGCTCACCACCGTCGTCGAGAACGAGGTGGAGGCGAGCGGCGGCACGACGCAGGGCGCGCCCGACCTGACCGACAGGAAGGAGGACAAGGACGCGCGCGCGTGCCACAAGGAGGTCGGCAAGGCGCGCTCGAAGATCGTGAACGACGTCGTGAAGGGCGCCGTCAAGTGCCAGCAGAAGGCCGACAAGGACGCCGTCGTCTTCGGCGAGCTCGCCGCCGCGTGCTTCTTCGATCCCGGCAAGGCCGAGGCCAAGGCGGAGAAGAGCCTCGACAAGAAGTGCCTGCAGAAAGGCCTGGCCGGCGCCGACGTCGGGAGCTGCGACCCCCTCCCCGCCTGCGTCGTCGCCGACGCCAAGGAGACCGGCGACACGCTGGCGCGCGCGATCTACGGGACCCCGCCCGAGTGCGGGAACGACCTGGTCGAGACCGGCGAGCTCTGCGACGACGGCAACCTCGACGACGGCGACGGCTGCGACTCCAACTGCACGCCGACCGGGTGCGGCAACGGCGTCGTGACGGCGGGCGAGGCGTGCGACGACGGCAACGCGATCGACACCGACGCCTGCGCCGCCTGCCAGCACGCCGTCTGCGGGGACGGCTTCGTGCACGCCGGGGTGGAGCTCTGCGGCGACGGCGCGGCGGTGTGTCCGTTCGACACCGCGACCTGCCCGCAGGGCGACTGCGCCTTCGACGGCGCCGGTCCGACGATGGCGGTGAACGTCGCCGTGCCCGCCGGCGCCGCCGTCGGCTCCATCAAGATCCTGCTCGACTATCCCGAGCACGCCGCCGGCCTCCCGGGCTTCGGGCAGGGCGTCGCCGGCCGGATCACCGACATCCCGGCCGGGCTCAGCGTCGTGAACGACGAGGACTACGCCCTGCGCGTGTCGGTGACGTCGTTCGGCGGCGCGATCCCGCCGGGCCGCGTCTTCACGGCCGCGTTCGACGCCTGTACCGGCACCCCGGCTGCCACCCTCGATCAGTTCGCCTGCACGGTGGAGGAGGCGTTCGACACGGCAGGTGTCAACCCGGTCGCGGCCACGTGCACCGTCGTCGTTCCGTAGGATCGTGACCCCGGGCGTGCCGGCTCCGTCCCC
>Ga0299906_10000904_pt1 | contig 25910 bp, 24 predicted proteins | sample RVTome_14_FD_200259 | JGI IMG/M metagenome (GOLD analysis project Ga0299906, IMG submission 200259) | Soil microbial communities from uranium-contaminated site in the Upper Colorado River Basin, Wyoming, United States - RVT145D125 (version 2) ...
CCGTGCGCACTCGAAGCTCGTAACATACATCTGAGCCACGTTCGACCACACCATTTCGCGGCCGACACGGTATGCGTTCCTGCACATCGTTTTGCGCCGGTTTTCGTCCGACAGGAGGTCATCGATCGCACGCGCGATGGCTCCGGGATCGCTGAAGGGCTCCTTGTAGAGGCTTGAATCGACAAAGGGGGCATCTGGAATCCCGTGGGGAGTTGTATCAATTTTTTCCTCCGCCACATGGTAAACTTCTCGAAGAAAGTCCGCGGCTTTCTTCGACATGACAACAAGCCGTTGCGAAAGCCGAACAACCTCAAGAAAAACCCTTCGTTGTTCGAGTGTCGGGTTTTGCAAAATTGTGTGTAACGTTGTGACGATCGGCATCCTGGCCGCTCGCATGAGGGTGAGCACATGGCTGCCTGCTGGGCCGCCGAAGATGCCGAACTCATGCTGTAGACAGAGCACATCCGCAGTGAAAAGGTTGAGGAAATCTGCAGCGCGCCGATAAGCGCTGAGGTCCGGTTCAAAGATTTCGAAGCGAACCTCCGATGGATAGTCATAACCGAGTGGACGGTCATTGACCGCGACGACCGGACATTGAAGGCTCGGATAGCGCGCGGCGATGGCGCCGCGAAGGTCCGCAGTAAACGTGGCCAGACCGCATTGTCGCGGCATGTAGTTGCCGAGAAACGCCACTTTTTTAAGCTGAGCGAGGGTATCACGGCGGCCTGCGCGCAATACCATTTCCCCTGGTCGGGAGATTTTCGTGTTGGGAGCGGAGCGCCCCTGGCTGCGACACCGTTGAAACGAACGGATTCCCCAACTATTCACGGGCTTTCTTGACCAGATTTCAAGGGCTTCGCAAGGCGCGCTCATGGTTTTTGTCCGGATTCGTCTAGTAATCAGTACTCCAGCGATCCGCCTAGAGCTTCCCAGATCTTGTCAACTAGTTGGCCATTGTTGCTCCGCCAGACACACAGGAACTACGAATCCTGTCGATTCCAGTTGCACGAAACTCCCCTTGCGTCAGCGAGCGCAAATCCCCGCGCGTTCCGATGACGATTGAGCAACTGAACGTCGACCGTATGAAAGCGACTCGCCAGTTACTCTTGCCTCGTCAGTATTGAACGCAAATAGGAAGGGTGGCTGAGTCCGGTTGAAGGCACTCGACTCGGAAGTGAAAAATCGGGTTTTTCCGAGGTTTGCAAAATTTGGCGTATCGTCTCGGAAGTGGCTCCAGTAAATGATCTGCGGGCGATTGACCTTTTTAAATCGTTCCGCCGTTTTGCACGAGTATTCACAAAAATTGGCGCTGACCGTAGAAACGGACCGTATAAATTTTCACCGCAATTTATGGCACTCGATCCTTGCCGAGTGCCTAATCGTTGCAGCGATTAGTTGGATCATTCTACGGGTTTTTAGACGGTCTTCTTAAGATTTCGATTGCATCGCGGATGGGCAGCCTCCGGCACTTGCCGACGAATACTGCGTCGCATGGAAAAGAACGGTCTCATGACGGATGGAACAGTAAAGCCGAAGCGAACGGTTGTGGTTCTCTCGCTCTTGGGACCGCTTGGGATAAATCTCGAACACCGAATCGCCAGTCTTAGTCTGCGCAGCGTAATTCCGGCCCACTACCGTGACGATGTCGCTCAATGTAGCCGATCACGGAGTAAAATTCGGCAAATCGCTGCGTGTCCGCAGGATGCTGCGCAGAGTATTTCGGGTTTTTTCAGACGATCTGGCGATGGAGGCGCCCTGCTTGTGGAGAATGAGGATGTCCATGGTTCGATCTCGACGCAGAATGCCTTCCGGTCATCTCTTCGCCCGAAGGGGTAAGCCAAGTAATCGACGCCGGTGCTGAACCGGAGCCCACGGCTCCGTGCTCTGCCAGACCGAAAAAAACTTTCCATAGTCGGGCCGGAGGTGGGTCAATTCTCGCCGACTGTTAGTGGGTCAAATTAGACGATCGTTGCCAGCCAAGCCGGTCTAGGTAGACAACCGCTCTGCTGTATCCGGCACATGATTTTTGGAGCCAAGCAACGGCTTCTTCCAGACAGCCCGAAACGGACGAGGAGTTCTAATTTTTTTCCGATGAGCTCAGTGCGACAAAAGCAGCAAAAGAGCTGGGGAGATCGCCGCAAAGGCCTCTTCACCGCGGGCAAGAGTTTGACCGTGAACGGACTGCGTGGAGTTTTCTGGGAAGACAGGGCCGAAGTGCGTGCCACGGCGGATTGGCGGAAATCGGACTGCGACCTCTCGTGGTCACTCTCCAACCCGGAGCCGACTCGGTCTTGGGAACTCGCGATGTCTCTTTGCCTTAGGGCTATGCACATGACTCAACCTGAAAAAGTCGAGATCATTACGGGGAGGGATGTCCGTCGAGCCCAGGGTGGCTGCCACTGAGATTATCCATGGCACCGCGCGACAGACCTTGCGAAAAGGAACCACGCCTCTGGGGCTCGCACAGCGGGTTTGGTTGAGTCATGTGCATAGCCCTACTCTGCCTTGATGCTCCGCTCCCCATCCGCTGCGAAAAAGGACTTAAGCATTCGTTGTTTCTGCATGGGCTTGCATGGCTCGATATGGAGTCGCCGACGGAGAGAAAATCGTTTCCAGAAGCTCGGTTATTGACACGGTAGGGTCACAGGTTCGAACCCTGTATCGCGCACCATTTTGAAAAAGCCGAAATTACTCTGAAAATGGCTTGAATACGGGCTTTGCAGGCGATTCGCCAGCTTTTGTTACCTAGTTTGGCTTTCCAAAACGAGATTCGGCAGGCACTCGGTCTATCAACGGGGAGTCGGTCCGATCCATTTCCCTTCGACCATCGCGCAATCTGTGGAAATTCTCGCTTCAAATATCCCCGAATGGGGGAATCGCATTGGTTCTTTGAGGGTCTCCAACGGCGTGCGATCTCGGCTCTCGACATGCCTGCTCGCACGAATCAGGACCCTCGACCCAGGGGATGGTGGTTTCTGCCAGATTACCGCCGACTTGAATTGGATGGCTGACCATTGCGAGTTCTCCAACATGTGAGCAGAACTTTTTCCAAGCGAAGCCGTTTCTGGTGTTGGCCAGTTTCCTCTCGCGGCAAGCGAGATTACTTCATCAGAACGAACCCACTGCCTCATGCCACGGTGATCGTTGAACGAGCCGTTTGTGTCCGACACGGCCTTAATTGCCGCCATCCGAGATCCGAAGCCCCCAGCGAATGCGTCGCAACCTTGAACGCGCTTTGGGCAGAGATGGTTGGCTGCGTCGAGGCGGGGTGGGATTATCAACAAGTTTCTGGGGGATGGCTTCCTCGTCGTGTTTGGGGTACCTTCTCCGTTGGAGCAGCCAGCCGCAGCCGCGGTTGTGTCGCGTGAGTTGCTTGAGATCGTTGCGAAGTTTAGGCGATCTTCCCCGCGTTTTAGGGATCTCGACATCGGTCTTGCGGTGCACTACGGCAACGTGCTCTCGGGGCATGTGGGGACGGCGAACCGCCGGGAATTCACGGTCATCGGGGATGTCGTCAATCTGGCGTTCCGGATGGAGCAGGCGAACAAGGAGATCGGCGCCCGTCTGGTAGTTTCCACCGAAGCGGCTCAAGCCGCTGGTATCCGGGATTCCATTCCCTTTTCCGAGTTTACCGTGCGCGGCCGCAGCCAACCGGTGCGGCTATGCCGGCTGGCCTGATGCAGGACGAATGGGCTGCGTCGCGGGTCGGGATTGTGGCATTCCCCAGCGGCGCGGAGGCGGGGATGGGAAAAACATACCGGGCGTTTCGAGCTAAGCGGTGCGGCGATGATTGCACAGCCGTTTACTGGCCACGTCGAGCAACCGCTTTTGTCGACAACCCTGCTGATCCTTGTGCGCGATCATTTGACGATTGGCGCGTCCTTGCGTGATCTGGGCGAGCATCGCCTCAAAGACTTAGTTCGCTCTGAGCGTGTCTATCAACTCATTCATTCCGGCCTGGCCGCTGATTTCTCCCTCCCAAATCACAGAATGCGTTCGCCGATAATCTATACCCCCGCTGGCGTTGCCCATTTCAAAGAGTCATCATGTGGGGAAATATCGCTCTATTGTGGCACTCTTAGGCGGTGGAGTGAGTAAAGAGACGACGATCATCCACAGCGCTGAGCCCAGGCACATCGGCAGGACCGGGAGATACCCGTGCACCAGCACGTTGGTGGAGCTGCGCTGGAATAGGTTGCCTAGTGCGGGGAAAATCTGCACGAAGGGCTGCCCGGGCTCAGGCGCGATCTCCTGTGTCGCACTATAGAGGTACCAGGAACCGAACATTGTCGCGGCGACCCAGAGCGTGGCGGCGAGCGCTCCCCATTTATTGCTCCGCCTCCAGAAAAGCGCAGCAGTCATCACAGGGGCCATCGCTGCGAACCCGGAGAACGCGAACCGAATAGCCAGTTCAAAGATGCTGGCTTTGTCCTTGAGTTGCAGCGCGATCAGATAAGCGACAACCGTCACGCCCACCACAAACGCCCGCCCGGTCCAGACTTCTGTCTGCTGGCCGAATCGCTCCCTTCCGCCGTAATGCGCAAACACGTCCTCGGTGAACATCGTGGACATCGCCAGAATCTGGCTATCGGCGGCCATGACGCATGCCATGATCCCAGCACCGAGAATGCCGGCGAGCCAGACGTTCGTGTTCGCCGTCAGCAGACGCAGGAGGACGTCGTCGGACTCCCCGGGGCGGAGGCCGGGGAACTGGCTCGCCGCGACGACACCAAGGAAGACGCACGGCAGCCAGAGCAGGGTCATACAGATCGGGTAGAGGACGACGGTCTTCTTGAAATGCGTTACCCGCTCCGCCGTGAAGCACATGATCGCCATGTGCGGGAACATGATCGAGGAAAGCGGGATTAACGTGTAGCTCAAGAACTCCTCAACCGGGATCCGCTGGCGGGTGAGCAGAGGCGCGGTTTTGGGCTCGGCAGCGAGCTTGGCGATCACTTCATCAAGGCCGCCCAGATTGCGGCTGATCATGAAGAACGCTGCGGCGCCAAAGCTCAGAAAAAGCGACGTTTGGAACGCATTTACCCAGGCGGTGCCACGCATTCCGCCAAGGAAAACGTAGCTCATGATGACCAACGCCACGAGCGCGCCGCCCATTTCATAGCTGAAAAACGCGCGCGGTTCGCCGTCGGGCCCGATCGTGGCGCTCACCGCCTCAAGCGTCTGGCCGCCGCCCATCACGCCGATGATGATGTAAGGCACGAACATCACGATCGTGAGCGCGAAAATCACCGTGCCGATGGCGGAGCATTCCCAGCGGTCGCGAAAAAACTGCACCTGCGTCATGTGGCCGAACTTTTTCCCAATCGCCCAAAGTCGCGTGCCGATGAAAAAGAGCGTGAGCGGGATCACCAACGCAGATGATGACGCCATCAAGCCGAAGACGCCGATGCCGCGATGATACGCCACGCCCGAGCTGCCGAGGATTGCGAACGCGGTCATGTTCGTCCCGAACAGCGCGAGCAGAAACACGTACTGGCTCAACGAGCGACTGGCGACGAAGTAGTCCTCGCTCGAAGGCTTCCCTCGGCGGGAGGCGAAGATCCCGATGTAGGCAACGACCGCCAAATAGACGAGGACGATGATTCCTGGAATCATCGCACATCGCTCTCCGGGGGTTTGCGCTTAATTTCCCCCAGCGACTTCGGCCAGGCGAATTTTACGAGCACCCACATCAATGCCGACGCGAGCAGCGAATACAATGCATGATACCAGAGGCCGACCGGTAGAAAGCCGAACAGGAGCGGCTCAACCCGCGTCCAGTTCCAGAAATCCTGGTGCACGAGGTAAACGGCGGACACCACGAGAACGAGCAGTGTCCGCTTCGTTCCGAGACCCGCTCCATTTTGTTTTACGTTGGATCTCATTGACCGATTGTTTTTACGCTACCTGTTTCGTTTCGGAGGAAATTATGCGCTATTCGCTTGCAGTCGAGGACCTGAATCGCCAGGGGCGGGAAATGGGACGCACCATCCGCCGTGTCGCGGATTCCGAACGGGCGGCGCTGGAACAACAGCGATCGGAGCTCAGGGAGCGCAGTGATGCGATCGCGAAGAAGCTGGCTGAGATGGGCGGCATGAGCGAACCCCCTACGCATCAGGCGAACGGCTACACTTCCCCCACACCGGTCTCCGACGGCAAGAGAGCGTTCGTGGTTTATGGCACCGGGGTCGTGGCCGCTCTCGACCTCGAAGGGAAGCGCCTATGGACGAAACTGCACGAGCAGCCGACGCACCAGTGGGGACATAGCACCTCGCCCCTGCTGGTGGACGGCAAGCCCATCGTTCATTTCAAAACCATGATGGCGCTGAAGCCGGACAGTGGCAACATCGTCTGGAAAACCGAAATCCCGGAATCGTGGGGAACACCTGCGGTAGGGGACGTCGGTGGCGTCAAAATTCTGGTCACTGCCAGGGGCGACATCGTCCGCGCTTCCGATGGCAAAAAGCTTGCGGATAATCTGTTCGAGTTGCCCTTTGGCTGCCCCGCTCCACACCGATCTTCGACGGCAAACGCATGTATTTCAGGACGGACAAAAACCTTTGCGGCCGCCCGTAAAGCCGATCGATCGGGAGCTAGATTTAGCGCGAGGAGTGGACCTTCTTGAGGGCGTCCAATAGCGCAGCCCACTCATCGCGAGCCGTCTCCCAGCAGCTGCTGAACCGCAACGCGCGAAACGCCTCATCGGACGCATACCCCATTGCCGCCAGAACGTGCGAAGCTTCTTCAGTGCCACTCGCGCACGCTGAGCCCGTGGAGACGGCAAAGCCGAGCTTGTCGAGCTTCACCACCCACCGCTGGCGGCACTCAGCCGGCGGCATCAGGACCGAGACGGTATTCCAGAGTCGGTCGGCGTGCCGTCCGACGATCTCGGTGCCCGGAACAGTCTCTTCAAGCTTTGTCTCGAACTCTTCCCGGAGCCGGATTTTTTCCGAAACCGAGTGCACCGCTAATGCACGCTCACGATGTTCGAGAGCGGCGATCATCGAAAGGACTCCAGCGACATTTTCCGTGCCGGCGCGCCGCCCGGCTTCCTGTTCGCCGCCGCGCAGGAGCGGGTAAAATCGTCCGCGTCGCGGAGCTTTTAGAAATCCTACGCCTCTGGGTCCGCCGAATTTGTGCGCGCACCCGCTGACATACTCGCATTCGCCGAGGCCTTGAGCCCGCTCTTTTCCGATCCACTGCGCGCCATCACAAAAAAGCGGCACCTCGTGCTGCCGGCATAGAGAAAGAACCTCACGCCAGGGCTGCAGGACGCCCGTCTCATTGTTCGCGGCCATCACTGCCACGGCACCCGGACGACTTGCGCGCAGGTTAGTTTCCAGCCAGTCCAGATCGACAATGCCCGACCGCCGAGCCGGGATGAGCCGATGCCTGCCGGGAAAGTAGTGACGGGCGCCAGATAGCACGCACGGATGCTCTGTCGCGGAAATCCAGATCTCAGCCTCGTTACCGAGCGATTGGGTGAGGTGATGCAGCACGGTGTTGTTCGATTCCGTTGCGCCTGAGGTCCAGATGAGATCGAGCGGACCGCAATCCAGGAAAGCAGCCAGCTTTTCTCTCGCGGCATTCAGCGCAATCTCGGCGCGCGCTCCGATGCGGTGAGGACTCGACGGATTCCCTATAAACTGCTCGGTCGCATCCAGCCACGCTTGTCGGGCAGCGGGCAGCAGCGGAGTCGTGGCGTTGTGATCGAAATACATTGGGAAGCGCCTGGCCTTATCGCGTAATGTGCGCCTATGGCTGCCGGCGAAGATACATTACTCTACAAACGCGCGCGTTTCGTTACGCGTTTGCCGGTGGGCCGCCTTTACAGCCCCTCGCATTTCTGGATTGCCAAGCATGAAGCCGGCATCTGGCGCGTCGGTTTTACACGTTTCGCCACGCGAATGCTGGGGGAAATCGTCGAGCACGAGTTTCAGGTGGAAACCGGCGCGCCGGTCGAGTCCGGGCAGATTATTGGCTGGATCGAAGGATTCAAAGCTATCTCGGACATTTACTGCGTCGCGGAGGGAAAGTTTGCCGGTGGGAATCCGGCGCTGACCGAAAACATCGAGTTGCTCGGCAAAGAACCATACGGTGCGGGATGGCTTTACGCGATCGAAGGCAAGCCCGATTCGCGCTGCATGGATGTGCACGGCTATGTCGGCCTCCTCGACGCGACAATTGACAACATGCTCGAGAAACAGGAATACTCCGAAAACCCATGAGCGCGCAACCAAGAGCCCGTTATATCATGGTTGGCGGCTTCCTCGGAGCTGGGAAAACGACGGCGGTCGCGAGACTCGCGCAGCATCTGACTTCGCGCGAACTTCGTGTCGGTTTGATCACCAACGACCAGGGGAGTGAACTGGTCGACACGGCGATGCTGCGGGCGCGTGGATTTACGACTGAGGAAATTCCAGGCGGCTGTTTCTGCTGCCGGTTCAATTCGCTCATGGAAGCCGCCCAGCGGCTGACCGTGGCGACGCGGCCGGACGTTTTCATCGCGGAGCCGGTTGGCAGTTGCACCGATCTGGTCGCGACGGTGACCTACCCGCTGCGACGCATTTACGGCGATGATTTCTCGATCGCGCCGCTGAGCGTCCTCGTTGATCCGGTGCGCGCGCGGCGCGTGCTCGGGCTCGAAGAGGGCGGCAAATTTTCCAGCAAAGTCCTCTACATTTACCGCAAGCAGCTCGAAGAGGCGGACATCGTCGTGATCAACAAGATTGACCTCCTTGATGGCATGCGACTGAGCTCACTGCACAAGGCGCTCGCGGCGGAATTTCCCCACGCCGAAATCATAGAGATCGCCGCACGCGCGTCGATGAATCTCGAAGGCTGGTTCGAAGAGTTAACCGGCTCGGAGCAGCAAGCTCGTGAACCGATGGAAATTGATTACGATGTTTACGCCGAGGGCGAGTCGTTGCTCGGCTGGCTTAATTGCACCGCGCAGCTCTCCGCTTCGGAGCCGTTCGATGCGGGCGAGGTCCTGAGCGCCATTTCCGCGCGAATCCAGCAGAGCGTTCAGTCGCACGGAGCCGAGATCGCACACTTGAAAATGACGCTCAGCCCGGACCAAAGAATCGGCGGCGCCATCGCGACGATAAGCGTGGTGCGCAATGACTTAGTGCCCGAGTTGTCGCTGGAGCTCGAAGACCGGTTGCAGAGCGGACAGCTCATCCTTAACTTGCGTGCTGAAGCCGCACCCGAGCTGCTGCGCGAGACGGTCACGGAATCACTGCGAGCGCTGCCCGGCGTAGAGGCAAAGCTCGAGCACATGGAAACCTTTCGGCCCGGTCGTCCGATGCCGACGCATCGCTTCACGACGGCGCTCGGGTGATCGCAGATCTTTCGCCTTGCGGCATGCAAGCAGTAGGGCTACGATCCGTCGTTCGCGCACGCTTCGAAGCATGACACGCATTCTTTATTGCCATTGCACTTACGCGCAGGTCGTGCCGAAGGCGACGAAAGATGCGGTGCTCGAAAAGCTGTGCGCGTCGCGTGTAAACTTCGAAGCGTGTGCCGATCTTTGCGAGATGTCCGCGCGCAAAGATCCGGCGCTGAAGCGCCTCGCCCAAGGTAACTCCATCAAGATCGCCGCCTGTTATCCGCGCGCCGTGAAATGGCTTTTTCACGCCGCCGGCGCGCCGCTCCCACAAGACGGAGTGCAGATTCTCAACATGCGCGTCGATAACGCCGACACTATTTGCGCGACGATGGAGAGCGATACGCCATGAGCGGCGGACCAATGAGCGCCAGCATCACAATCGAGCAAGACGGAAGCACACGGCTCATCGACGCGGCCGACCGTTTCGCCGCCGTTGTTGCGCTGCTGGAAAAGGGAAGTTCGCTTTCTCGCACCATCGGTCTCAACGGCTCGGAAACCCAGCAGGTCGAAATCATCCGCGTGGAAAGCCGCTCCGCCGAACGCGGCGAATGGAAGCCCTGGTTTCCGGTCATCGATTACGCTCGCTGCACCAATTGCATGCAGTGCCTGAGCTTCTGCCTGTTCGGCGTTTACGGCGTGGATGCCGAGAAGAAAATCCAGGTGCAGAACCAGGACAAATGTAAAACAAACTGCCCTGCGTGCTCCCGTGTCTGTCCCGAGGCTGCGATCATGTTTCCAAAATATAAATCCGGGCCGATCAATGGCGACACGGTCAGCGCCGATGACCTGCGGCGGGAGAAGATGAAGGTCGATATCTCCTCGCTGCTCGGCGGTGACGTATTCCAGATGCTCCGGGACCGCAGCCAGCGGGCGCAGTCGCGCTTTTCCAAAGAACGCGACGCGGACAAGGCGCTAAAAGAGCGCCAGAAATGTCTCGCGAAGCTCGCGGAGATGGGCGACATCCCGCCGGAGGTGCTCATGGCGTTGCCCTCGCCCGAGGAAATTCAGCGCCGGGCGGAAGAAGCGGCCGCCAAAGCGCAGGCGGCCCGGAGCTGATGAGTCCGATGCTCCGGCTAGGTGCGCGCATTTTGCGCACTGTCGACAAACGCCTGCTTTGGAAGTTCGTCTGGAACTTCGGGCTGAAGGGAATGCTCTCGGTCGAGCGCTTCAAACGCAGGCTTAAGCGCGGCGAGTATTTTCCACCGTTTCTATATCTCTCGATCGTTAACAGTTGCAACCTGCGCTGCCAGGGCTGTTGGGTCGATGTCGAGTCGCCCCGCGAGATGATTGATATCGATGATCTGAACAAGCTCGTCCGCGACGCGAAAAAATACGGCAACAGCTTCTTCGGCGTGCTGGGCGGTGAGCCCTTTCTTCATCCGCAGTTGTTCGATTTTCTTGGGGCTCATCCGGACTGCTATTTTCAGGTCTTCACCAACGGCCAGATGATCACGCAGAAAGTGGCCGCTGAGCTACGGCGTCTGGGCAACGTCACGCCACTCATCAGCATCGAGGGACGCGAGATCGCAAGCGACGAACGCCGTGGCAGCAAGAACGTGCTCAATCGCACATTGCGCGGGCTCGATCATTGCATCGAGGCGCAATTGCTGACAGGTGTGGCCACCAGCGTTTGCCAGACAAACATCGACGAACTGCTCACCGCATCCTGGCTGAACGAATTGATCGCCCGCGGTGTGCATTACGTCTGGTATCACACTTACCGGCCCGTTGGCCCTAGAATGTCGCACGACCTCGCGCTTCGTCCCGACCAGCTCGTTCAGGTGCGGCAATTCATTGTTCGGATGCGTGCCCGTATGACAATCGGCATCATTGACGCGTATTACGATGATCGCGGTCGGGCGCTCTGCCCGATGGCAACGGGAATCAGCCATCACATCAACCCGCGTGGCGACATCGAGCCCTGTCCGATCATCCAGTTTGCCACGGAAAACATCCGCGACGGTGAGAGCATCTTCCAGCTCATGCGCGGTTCCACGTTTTTATCAGATTTCCGCGAGCTCTCCGCACGCGCGACGCGCGGATGCGTCGTGCTGGAGCGTCCGGACCTCGTTCGCGAACTGGTAGTCAAACACCGCGCGCGCGACACGACCCTCCGCGGAACGGCGATGGCCGAGCTCGAATCGATGACGCCGCGACCGAGCCAGTATTCGCCGGGTGCCGAAATTCCCGAGGAGCAGTGGTTTTATCGGCTCGCGAAGAGATACTGGTTTAACGATTTCGGCGCTTACCAACGGCAGTCAACGCAAGGCGTCAAAAGGACTCGTATTTGGTAATCAGATTTCCCCGGCAACGGACCCCGCTCGTGGCACGCGATTTCGAAGCGCTCTACAACGCGACGTTTTGAGCCGTAATTGAGCAGGCCGACAAGACCTCTGCCCCCAATTTGAGTCCATTTTCTTGTGCCGATCTCTTGACCGGGCTTCCATCGCCTCTTTTATTCCCACCCGTGGCTAGCAACACGCTGACTCTACCGCGAACGCTCCCGACACAACGGTTTCGTCCGCCGAAAAGGAACATCCCGCAGACGACGATCCAGCGGAACCATGTTCTGCAACGCATCCGTGAATACGTAGCCGAACACAATCCGGTGCCGCCGCTGCCGCTGGAAGAATTGAAGCGTCACGCCGACGCGATGGTTGCCCTTCTCGGCTGTGATCCGGCGTATCGCGACTACATCGGAATCCTGATCAATAACGAGATGTGGCGAGAGACTCTCGCCACCGTGCCGTGCAGCCGCCGATTGCTGCTCCTTCCAAAATGTCTGCGCGTGGAAAGCAAATGTCCCGCGCCGTTCGACGAGTTCGGCCTGCTTTGCAAACAGTGCGGACTTTGCACGATCCAGGACCTGCAAAGTGAAGCTGAGCGGCTCGGCTATGCCGTGCTCGTCGCGGAGGGCTCAGCGATTGTGATGGCGCTGATTCAGACCGGGAAGATCGAGGCGATTGTCGGTGTGAGCTGCATCAGTGTTCTCGAGCGCGCGTTTCCCTACATGGAGGCAGCGGCGATTCCTGGCGTGGCGATTCCGCTGCTGCAGGACGACTGCATCGATACGACCGTCGATCTCGACTGGGTGTGGGATTACATCCATCTGACCAGCGATGACAAAACTCGCCGGCTCGATCTGGGAGCGCTGCGGGATGAGGTCGAGACGTGGTTTTCGATGGAGTCGCTGGCAGAAATCATGGGGCCAATCAGCGGTGAAACTGACCAGATTGCCCGCGAATGGCTCCGCCGCGCGGGAAAGCGCTGGCGGCCATTTCTTACGGTGTCGGCTTTCCAGGCGCTGCGCGACACACCCGAGGCGCCGCTGCCGTGGGACATCCGCAAAATTGCGGTGGCCGTCGAGTGCTTTCATAAGGCTTCATTGGTCCACGACGACATCGAGGACCAAGATGCGGAGCGCTATGGCCAGGAGACGCTGCACCAAGACTACGGCGTGCCTGTCGCGCTGAATGTGGGCGATCTGCTCGTCGGCGAAGGCTATAGGCTGATTGCGGAATCCGCAGCAACGCCGGCACAGAAAGCAGATATGATCCGCGTGGCCGCCGGTGGGCATCGCCAGCTCTGCCTGGGCCAGGGAGCGGAACTCTGCTGGGCTCGACGCCCGGAACCACTATCCGCGATTGAGGTGCTCGACATCTTCCGTCGGAAAACGGCTCCGGCTTTCGAGGTCGCTCTGCAGCTTGGCGCGGTTTATTCCGGCAAACCGGAGGAGGTCCGGGAAGCGCTGCACGCCTACAGCGAAGCGCTCGGAATTGCGTATCAGATTCGCGACGACCTCGACGATCTGAACGCCGAGTCCGGGAGCGACATCGACGCGATGCGCCTGAACCTGCCACTCGCCGTCGCATATGAGCGGGCCGTGGGCGACCAGAAGGCACTTCTGGAGCGCGCGTGGCGGCGTTTGCTGCCCTATGGTTCCGCACCTCAGATCGCAGCCCTCTGCCTGGAACTCAATGCCGGCGAACGCGCGCGTTCGCTCCTTGACGCTTACAAAGAACAAGCCATCCGCTCTCTTCAGGACATGGACAACGCGAACCTGAAAGGTCTTCTCCGCCGCGTGGTCGGCAAGATTTTCAGCGACACGGAAATCAAAGGCTGGTGCAAGGAGTTTGAGGCGCTGAATGGGGTCGGCGCAAAATGATGCTGATATAAGCGCGGTTCCAAACATTACCGATGAGCCTGCGACTAGAGATGCTCCAAGTGGCTCGGCTCGCGCCGAAAGTCCTCGAAGATTCCGCCCTGCTCGTGCGCGATTTTCTGCTTCGACAGTTCAATGAGAACGGGGGCTTCACCGATCGCACCGGCAGAAGTGATCTCTATTACACGGTCTTTGGCATCGATGGGCTGATAGCGCTTCAGGCTGAGATGCCGGTGGAAAAAATTCGGTCGTACATACGGAGCTTCGGCGAGGGAGAGCATTTGAATTTCGTCCATCTCTGTTGCCTGGCGCGCGTCCGAGCTGCTGCCGGCTTGCAGAACGAAAAACCCTGCCACGCGATCCTCCAGCGGATCGAACAGTTTCGCTCTCGCGATGGCGGCTTCAATCTTCAGCCGGATCAGGTGCACGGGACGGTTTACGCATGTTTCCTGGCGTTTGGAGCATATCAGGACCTTGGCTGCGAGCTGTCGGATGCTCTACGCATGGTGCAATGTCTGAAGGTTCTCGAAACCAAAGATGGCGCATGGGCGAACGACCGCAGCGCAAAGTTCGGTTCGACAAATGCGACGGCCGCGGCGGCGACTTTATTGCGAAACCTCTCGATGCCGATAAACCGCTCCGTCGGCGATTGGCTCCTGGCCCAACATCATCCGCAAGGTGGCTTTGTCGCCGCGCCTGGAGCGCCGATGCCCGATCTGCTCTCCACGGCCACTGCCTTGCATGCGCTCGCAGGCATGGAGGTGCCACTCGAGGTTGTTCGAGAAGATTGCCTCGATTTTATCGATACCCTCTGGACGAACCAGGGCGCCTTCTACGGCCACTGGGGCGATGAATGCACCGATTGCGAATACGCTTTCTACGCGTTGCTGGCCCTGGGGCACCTAAGTTTGTGAGCACCGATGCGTTGGCAGCGGCTTTGGCAAAAACCACCGGCGCATTGCTGGGCGAGCGGCAGCCCAGCGGGCACTGGACAGGCAAGCTTTCGAGCAGCGCCCTTTCTACTGCTACGGCCGTCTGCGCCCTGGCGATTCATCGGCGGTATGCAATTGAAGAAGCTGTCGTAGCGGCGCCCCTGATTCCTCGCGGGCTGGACTGGCTGTCGCGCCACGTCAACCCTGACGGCGGCTGGGGTGACACGGACATGAGTATCAGCAATCTGAGCACGACCACACTTTGCTGGGCCGCGTTCGGCGCAGCGGATGACGGCCGAAGATATGCGCAGACGGTGAACCGCGCGGAAGGTTATCTCCAGCGCGTGGCAGGCGGTATCGATCGGGAGGCCATCGCTCGAGCGGTCACGGCTCGTTACGGCAACGACCGCACATTTTCGGTCCCGATCCTGGTGACGTGTGCGTTGTCTGGAAGATTCGGAACGGGCGCCGAAGCGTGGCGCGAGATTCGGCCCTTGCCGTTTGAGCTTGGCGCATTGCGGCGTGAGTGGTTCGGCGCGATGCGCCTGCCGGTCGTCAGCTATGCCCTGCCGGCACTGATTGCGCTCGGGCAGGTAATCCACCATCACAGACCGCCGGTGAATCCGCTCACGCGCTGGCTGCGGAACATCACCCGCAAGCCGACGCTTCGAGTTCTCTCCGAGATCCAGCCTTCGAATGGGGGTTTCCTTGAAGCGACGCCGCTCACGAGTTTCGTCACGATGAGCCTCGCGGCTGCCGGCCTGGCGAATCATTCCGTCACATTGAAAGGCATCGAGTTTCTGGCGCGGTCCGTTCAGGACGACGGAAGCTGGCCGATCGATACGAATCTCTCAACCTGGCTGACAACGCTCTCGATCAACGCGATGCCAGCGCAACTCGATTTCGAGGACCGCCGGCGACTGCGCGCCTGGCTGCTCGCCCAACAGTTCTGCTCGCCGCATTCGTACACCAACGCGGCGCCCTTCGGATGGGCTTGGACCGATCTGCCGGGCGGCGTGCCCGACGCGGACGACACCGCCGGTGCTCTCTTGGCCCTGCATAATCTTGGTGACATCGACGTAACGGTCCGCGCCGCGGCATTGGCTGGCATCCGCTGGCTGCTTGATTTGCAGAACCGCGACGGCGGCATTCCGACCTTCTGCCGAGGCTGGGGCGCTTTGTTGTTTGACCGCAGCAGCCCCGATCTTACCGCGCATGCGGTGCGAGCCTGGGGTATCTGGCTGGAGGAATTGCCCGTTGAAGCGCCGCGCCTCAGGCGCGCGATGGCGCGAGCCGTTTCCTTTCTTGCGAAAACCCAGCGCGATGACGGCTCGTGGTTACCCCTGTGGTTCGGAAATCAGCACGCGCCCGACGACATCAACCCGACGTACGGAACGGCGCGCGTCGTTCTCGGTTTGCAGGAGCTGGCCGGGCGGGGTGTCTCGCTGTCAGCTGGGATGCTGGAGAAGGCGCGCCAATGGCTGGTGCACGCGCAGAATCCCGATGGGAGCTGGGGCGGGTTTCAGAAGGGTTCGCCGTCAGTCGAGGAAACTGCGCTCGCGGTTGAGGCGCTCGCGTCATTACCCAGCGATGGCGACACCGCGGCGGCTGTGAACGCCGGTGTTGGTTGGCTCATCGAAAAGATCGAGTCCGCCGAGTGGCTGCGTCCGTCACCGATCGGCTTCTACTTCGCGAAACTTTGGTATTACGAACGGCTTTACCCGATGATTTTTACGGTCGCGGCGCTTGCCAGGGCCAGGGATTATCCGGCCCAGTCGCGACAACTCAAAGGTCGCGGCTCTCGTCCGAGCGCTCAAGTCTTGCCAGGCGTTTCTTGATGGTCTCGACCTCTTTGGTCAGCTCGTAAACCGTCCGATAAATCTCGTCCTGGGCTTCTTTGTCGCCGAGCGCGGAGACCGCAGGATTGATCTTCATCAACTCGACAGAAATGCCGTTACACGCCCTGCGAATCTGGGCGACAGCTGTGTCTCGATCCATGGATGCTTCGTAGCAGCGACAGAGTCTTAGAGGAAATGCCAAAAAAACTCTTCTTCCGATCCTGCCATGAAAGTGATCTTGGAGGACTACTTAATGGCTATCAGCGCCGCCCAGGAGCGAATTCAGCGTTGCGAGACGGCAATGATGGACCGGCTTTCGGGTTGGTAACTCCCGGCAAGCGTGGCATCGCATCACTTTCTTCGTTTGACCAATCTAGGAGGGGCGGAGCGCCATGTTGGACAGCATTCCCTTCATCGCTGTGGGTGGAACTTGGCACCTTCCTCGATGTCCTTAGCGACGCGCTTTACCGCGTTCCTCGATCCACTTCGCGTCCTCCTTGCCGCGCTCTTCGATCACCTTGGCCCGCGCCTTCTCCCGCTCCTCGATCCATTTCGGCAGTCCCTTGGCGCGCTCCTCAATCCACTTCGCGCGCGCTTTCTCCTCCTCTTCCAGAGCCTTGGCGCGGGCCTTTGTCCGTTCCTCAACGTATTTGGCCTCTGCTTTGGCGCGCTCTTCACTCGCCTTCGACCAGTCCTCGGAGAGAGCACCCACCGGCACAAGCAGGCCGCCGAGCACCAAGCTCAAGGCGATCGCACTTAGACGGCGAGGGCTTCTTACGGCTTTCATGATATATCGCTTCGCGTCTCCTTACGCTTTTGTGATGTGTGAGGCTCCATCATACTTGAGACGCCTCTGGCGCTTGTCGTATTCATAATCAGTAGATTACATTTTACTCTCCTGCCTAACAACCTCAAGCTCAGCGAAACGCTCCGAGTGGCCTAACGCGGGAGCGAGGCACGAGCGGACGCTGTAGTGCGTCGGGTGCAGCGCCGAGTGGATCGAAGCCGCTGGCGCGGCGGGATCGCGTAGCGGCGCTGGTTTTTGGTCTGGGGTTGAGGCTGCAGTTCCGCTGTATCTGTTTAGCGCCAACGGCGCGGCTTTCATATTAGCCTGGGGCAACGCCCCAGACTACGCACGCACACAAGCCAGCGCTGAAAGCGCGATTCATCCAAAAGCCCCAACATTCAGAACGCGCGCTGGGGGCTGCCCTGCTGTGGCGGTTCACCTGCGGATTTGTGGAAAACAGTCGCCATCAAGACCCCGTACCGCTCTTGCCAATCTTTTTGGTGTTGCCGATCGTGTCGCACGACGGAGCCGAGTCGTTCGGCGGCGGCTCTGTTCTTGGATTAAGGTTGCAGCGAGATGACGCTCAGATCGTCGTACAAAATAGGCTTGCCCGAATAGGGGGCTCCCCAGATCGAGGCTTTGCCCGCAGGTGGAGGTTCCGAGACTTCAAAGGATATCGACCAATCTTTTGGCTCGGGAGTTCCGTCCGCCCACGCGCGTCCTTCGATGTTCCATTTGCCCTCGGAAACCTTGCGGACCTGCAGGTGCAGCGATGTCCATGTGCCCGGCTTCCACTCGAAAGGTGCTGACGCCACGACCCGCTGGTCCTTCAGCAATTGCTGCGCGTTTTGTCCCGCCGAGACCAGCAGCCTATAACCGGCGACACCATTCAACCCAACGCCGAAGCGCGGTGCGAGCCGCTTGGTGCTTTCAGAACGAACGCGCGCCCGCACGGCGACGCCGTCTGATTCCGCCGGACCGAAGAGCGCGCCGAAGTCTTCGAGCGGGGTGCCGGGGAGCTCGAGCGTCTTGTTTCCACCGATCTCTTTAACGGAAAACTGACCGGCCAGAACCATCAGCTCTTCGGGAACCGAATCCGCATTCGCCGACTCGAAATCGCTCTTGAAAAGCACCTTGTCCGCTGGCGTTTGCGCGTTGCCGGTGAGCGCAACAATCGCCGCGATAATGAAGATGGACCGATTATTCATTGCGCAACGCCGGCAGGAGCTCGCCGCGCAATGCAGCGAGGGTGGCGAGCCAGGTCCAAAGTACGCCGCCGGAAGCGAGCAGGGCCAACACGGGAACAATTATGGCCCAAGGTGATTTCGTGCCGGACGCGAGGAGTGCGGGCAGCACCGCCAGCAATGCCGCGGCGACCCCAATGGCGAGCCCGAGCACGATCAGCAGCCAGTGCTCGCTCAGCACCAGACGCTGCAATTCGCCGCGTCGAAAACCAACAGCTTGCAAGAGCGCCAGTTCGCTGCGCCGTTCCAGCACGTTGCGCAACACGACAATGCCGAGGCCGAGGCTTCCGAGCAGCAGGCCGAGACCGCCCAGCGCCTGGAAGATCGCGATGTACGTGTTTTCGACTTCCTGGAAATCCGCTAGCCGCCGCCACGCTGGAACGACCTCCAGCCCCCGATCGCGCAGCGCGCGGGAAAGCTGGTCTGCAAGCCCAGCTGAGTTCTCCGGCGGCGCATCAACCAGCAGGACGCGGTGCCCCGCGACCGACGGGAAGCGCCCGATGAAGTTGCTCTCGGAGATGATGAGACTGCCTTGCAGCACCGAGCTTCGCACGATGGCCACGATACGAAGCTGGAACGTGTTTCCGCGGTCGTCCACGTACGCGAGCGTGTCGCCGACTTTTTTTCCGAGCGCCCATCGCACGGTCGCTTCGTCGCCAATCGCCGGCACAGCGCCGTCTGCCTGCGGCTGGTCGAGCAGCCCCCATTCGCCGGCGAACGCCCGTCGCTGTTGCAACTCTCCTGGACGGACCGCCAGCAGGCGCGGCTGTTGCGCGCGGTTAAGGTTCAAGCAGCTCGCGTCATCCCCGTCGCGCACCCGCATGCCAACGACGCCCACGTTTTTCATAACCTGGTCGTCGAGTCCGAATGCCGCTCGCGCCTCAGGGGTGTTGAGGTCTTCGTAAACCGGCAGTGTGGCCTGCGCGAACAGCGCGAAGCCGCCGGTGCCGGAGCTGCGTTCATGGGCGTGCTCGCGCGGATCGTGCCGAAACGCGCTCACCGACACGATCATGAAAACGCCGGTCGCGAGCACACTGATCGTTGTCAGGCTGCGCCTAGGGAGCCGCGCGGCGCCACGCATGCCGACGCGCGCGAGCGTGGTGGCAATGCGACTCGTGCGGGCCATCGCCGCGAGCAGCGTGTGGCTGAACGCGATTCCGGAAATCAGCAGCAGGCTTCCCGCGCCGAAAAAGACGCCGGGATTTCGCGACGACCCCGAGAGGAGGGTCAACGCGAGCGCACCCAGCAGGCTCAACACGCCGACCGCTGCCATAAGCTTGACGCGGGAATCGGTGAGCGGCGCAATCTCGCGCTCAGCGCCGCTCGCCAGCAATTGCGCGACCGGACGCCGGGATTGGCCACGAGCGACAAGCCACATCGCCGCAATCGCGACCAACGCACCAGAGAGGACGCCGATCAACAACGTTGAGGGCTGGACGTGAAATTGAAACGACGCGGCATTCACAGCAGTTCTCCAGACCGTCGCAAGACCGTACAGTGTGAGTTTCGTGTAAACGACTCCGGCGAACACGCCCGCCGCCGTTCCGAGCACGGCAACGGCGATGCCTTCGAGCAGAAAAACTCGTTTCACTTGCGCCGGGCGAAAACCGAGCGCGAGCAGGAGCCCGGCTTCTTCCGAGCGTTGTTCGAGGTTGAACACGAACAGCATCGCCATGAGCAGCAGCGCGGCAGCAATCAGGAAAAAGCTGAAGCCGATAAAGAGCTGACCGAAATCCATCGACTCCCGCGCGGCTGCAAGCGCCTGGTCGCGCACCGGCTGGAATGCGAGCCCGAGCTGCGCCGGATCAAGTTTCGCCTGCAGCATCGGCTCGAGTTCCGCTGCGTTGGGCGACGCCGGATAGCGAATCGCGGTCAGATCTCCGAAGCGATTCTGCCACATCTGCTGGCCCGTTTTGAGGTTGATGAACGCTTTCGGTGTGCCGTGGAATTTGTCCCAGTAATCCTCGTCCTTTGTCCGGATACGACTCGTGTCGATGGGAATTCCGGGATCCCAGTCGCGACAGTTCTCCGCCTCGCTCACGCCGGGGAATGGCGGCGTCCATGACGTGTCAGGCGATTCGAGCGGCTTGATCTCGCTAATCCGCAAACTTCGGCTTTCCTCCTTCAACTTCCGCTGCTCGGCGATCACGAAGTATTTGAGCGTAAGCTCGTCACCCACCTTTGCGCCGAGATCATCGGCCAGCCAGGAGTTGATGATGATTTCGTCGTCGCGCAGGCCGGCGATTTCCGTCGCCGTGACCATCGAGTAGGGCGTCGCGCGCTCCGCGAAGCGCAGTTCGTTAATAAGGTAAGTCAGGACGCCGGTCGCGCCAGGAACGGCTAAACTCGCGGTCTGCGCGATGGGCGGATCGAGAAAAATGCGTGCGGTGCGCAGTTCGAGCCCGCCGGGGATTTCGCGAAGCTCCAAGTCAGCGTCGGCGAGTGTCCAGTCCTTGCGCAGCGCAGCATCGGCACGTTGTGGCGTAGCATCTCCTCCGACGAGCAGCGTGTTCACGCGACCGGGACGTTTCAACTGTGTCTGCAGAGCCTGCAGCGGTATGAACAGCGTCATCGGCGGGATCTGGCTGGGTTGCAAACTGAAGCGTCCAAACTGCGCCTCGCCGGCTATTGCTCGGAGGCGGACGCGAAAAGCAGCCGATGTGTCAGTGCTACCCGAAAGCGGCGCGTCACGCGAAACGTAGGAAGGTTCTTCCACGCGCACGACCAGTGCGTCGCCCGCATGCGCACCCAGCCGGAGGGCCAGGTGCTCGTTCGCCACGGCGTCATCGGCACGTGCTCCCATGAAAAGGTTTTTGTCGGAGCCCAACTGCCAAAAGTTGTCATTCACGCCCACAATCTGCACGTTGGCCGCAAGGCGCGTGCCATCAGGCTTCGAGACCGTGCCCCGGATCGCAAGCAACGGCGCCACTGGTGTGGTGAGATCGTCCCTCAAGGCGATCGCCAGATCTTCTCGGAAAAAGCGATCCGGTGCGCTGAGCGCAAGGTGCGCGCGGCCGACACGAGCGAGGCCGTGCTGTTCGAGGGTGTAGCGGACGGAATCGCCCACCGCGAGCGCGCCGATCAGGATACCGCTGGCCAGCGCCGCGCCGGCAAAAACGCCGAGAGTCGTGCGCCAATAAAATCCAAGACTGCGCAGGACCAGGCTGACGACGCTCATTATTACAACTTCGCCTCGACAAGCGAGCCGTCACGCATTTCGTAGATCCGGTCCAAGCCACGCGCGAGTTCCATCGAGTGGGTAACCACGATTAGCGCAACGCCTTCATCGCGATTCAGCTCGATAAGCAGCTTCCGAAGGTTTTCGGCCGATGCGCGATCGAGCGATCCGGTCGGTTCATCGGCGAGGAGCAGTTTCGGTTGATTGATCAGCGCGCGAGCTACCGCAGCGCGCTGTCGTTCGCCTCCCGAGAGTTGCCCCGGCCGCTGTAACTTGCGCGGCCCGAGCCCGACACGGTCGAGTAAACGTTCGGCGCGCGAGTTGGCTTCATCGTTCTTGCCTTTCGCCGCGGCGGCGAGTGTGGGAATGAGGACGTTTTCGAGGATCGTGCACTGCGGCAGGAGATGATGGAGCTGAAAGACGAAGCCGATTTTGCGATTGCGCACTGGAGCGATTTCGTCCGGGCTCAGTCTAAGCAGGTCGTCGCCGTCGAAAAGCACCGTCCCGGAGGCTGGGCGATCAAGAGTTCCGATGATGTTCAGCAGCGTGCTCTTGCCTGATCCGGACGGCCCCACGATCGCGATTGCTTCGCCTCCGTCCAAGCGCAGGTTGACGTCGCGCAGCACATCGACGTCGCCGTAGTCTTTGGAGACGCCGTTCAGTTCGAGTAAACGTTTCTCGGTCTTCATAGACGCACCCATCGTTTCGCCTTCATCTCGAACCGCGGCAGTGCGCCGGGGACGGCGACGGACACGGGGATGCGAAGCGCGAAGGCGCTCTTGAGTTCAGTTTCAAGTTTCGCGGCGAGGGCGGCCGGTGCGGCGCACCCGTCGGTGGGCTCTATGGTGATGGCGATCTCGTCCACTACGCCGCTTTTGCGCGATTCCACCCGAAACTCAGCGATATCAGCGTGCTCCCGAATGATTCGCTCGACGGCCGTCGGATAAACATTGACCCCGCGCACGATCACCATGTCATCGCTTCGGCCGAGGATCCCACCTTCAAACGCAAGCGTGCCGTTAACAAAATCCTTTCTTACGACGTCTCCCGTGCGATAGCGCAGCAACGGCGATCCTGTGCGGCCAAGCGTGGTGAGGACCAGCTCGCCACTTTTTCCTCTGCCTACAGGATGTCCCGTGATGGGATCAATGATCTCGACAACGTACGACGGCTCGATAACGCATAGCGTTCCGGGTCGCTCGGGACATTCGTAACTCACCGGGCCGACTTCCGTCATCCCGTGATGATCGAAGACGCGTGCGCCAGGCCAGAGTTTTTCAATCTGCGCGCGAGTGCTTGGAATGCTGCCGCCGGGCTCGCCGGCAACGATGATCGTGCGCACGCGTGAGCCGGCGCTGCCAATTCCGCCGAGCCGCAACGCATATGTCGGCGTGCAGCACAGAATCGTCGCGCTGGTTTCGATGATCGCCCGCATCCGGGCTTCGCTGCTGAGTCCCCCGCCGGGAATACAGAGCACGCCAAGTTTCGCGGCCGCTTCAAACGATGTCCAAAACCCAAGAAACGGCCCGAACGAAAACGCGAAAAAAACGCGGTCGCCAGCGCTCGCTCCAGCGGCGCGATAAACCGTTTGCCAGTTGCCGAGCATCCATTCCCAGCTCTCCGGCGTGTCGAGCCAGCGCAACGGCTCGGCGCTCGTGCCGCTGGTCTGACTAAAGCGGGTGTAACGCTCGAGCGGAAAAGTGAGGTTTGAGCCGTACGGCGGACGCGCCTTTTGATCCTCGATCAGCTCGCTCTTGGTCGTGTATGGAACGAGTCGCGTGAAATCTTCGAGGCTCGTGATCTCTCCGCAATCGCCGAGTTTCGCGGTGTAGAATGCATTCGCCGGGACGATCGCCTCCAGCAGCGAGCGAAGCTTTGCAAGCTGCTCAGCTTCAAGCGCCGCACGGCCATTTGGAGTGCCGCGTCTCGGCGCTGCTTTCATTTCGCGTCACTCACCACCGCGGCAGGTGTCTTCGAGGGCGGGGGCTTGTAAAGCGTGACGAGACAGCCGCCGATCGCAGCCAGCGCGATGCCAAGGAAAAACTGCCAGCGTAATGCGCTCCAGCCGCCCGCAGGCGGATGCATGAGCAGCGCTACCAACGCGTTCACGATCGGCGCTCCGCCGAATACAATCGACATCACCGCTGCCGGCGATCCTTTCGCGCCGAAGGCCAGCAGAACGCAAAACGCGCCGACCGCGCCAGCGATGCCTGCGACAAGGGACCACCACATGCCGGACACTGGGAACCTCCACGACGCGCCGTTCATTGCGAGCACCCCAAGCGGCGCGAGCACTGCGGTGAGGAAATACGCGATGCCGACGAAGAGAAACGCTTTGTATCGGCCATTCATCGGATCACTCATGGCGACTTGTCCGCTATGCAGCAGCACTCCGTAAGCGCCCCACGAGATCACTGTCGCCAGCGAGAAAATGAGCCAGGCAAGGCCGGGCTGCGGATCAGAGGTTTGCATCGGCTTGGATTCTCGCGCGAATCTTTTCCGGAATTGGCACGGGGTGAAAATTGCCGGTTTTCGGATCGCGCTCAACGCACACAGCCGTGATTGCGCCGGTGGCAACGCCGATCTCGCGGCCGTCCTCCGTTTTAGAAAACTGGAACTCGAGCGTTATCGACCGAGTCCCGAGCCGGCGCACCCTAACGCGGATTTCGACGATGTCCTCAAAACGCAGCGGGTGACGGTATTCGCATTCGGCCTTCACGCGCGGCCAGCCGAGCCCGAGCGACTTCGCCTCGTCAACCGAGAAGCCCATCGAACGATAAAAGGCGTGTTCGGCAGACTCCATGAACCGAAAGAAATTCGAGAAATGCATGATGCCGGCCATGTCCGTCTCAAAAAATTCCACCATTCGTGTCGTGCGAAATTCGTCGGTCATTGGAGGCTTATTTATTCGCCGGCGCGCCGCATTTCAAATGTCCCGTAGTCAAACTTCGACCGATAAGTCGCGCGGAATTGCGTTGTGGTGGCGTAGCCGGCGGTCTCATATCGCCCCCAAATACCGAGGTCGGCCGCGCCGCGAAATTCAGAGCGCGGGCCGCGTTGCTTGACGTCGAGCGTGACGCCGTATTCAGCCGACAGCACCGCACGGTACGTGGCCCGAAACCGCGCGTCGTACCGCTTAGCCGTTTGCGGTGTTATGATCGCGCGAAGCTTGCCATTGTGCCGAGTGCGCTCGCTCTGCCAGCGCCCCTCCCACCGTCCGGCGATGCCCGCTGATTGTGCCGGCGGATTCCGCCACGCGCGGTCGAAGGAGGAGCAGCCGGTTGTGAGCACGGCGACAAAGAGAAACAGTGCTGAGGCGCGTATAACGATTTTCATAGCTGCTTTAAGAGTTCCTCAAAACTACGCGCCATCGCATCGCTCGTGAAGCGCGCGTTGACGATTTGCCGGCCGCGGCGGCCGAGCTCGGCGGCATGTGCAGGATCGAGGAGCAAGCTTTGCAGAGCATCGGCGAGCGAGTTGGCGTCGTCGCGTGCGTAAAGGACACCGCCACCGGTGAGCTCAATCAGTTCCGAAAACGCGCCGTTGTTGGGCTGCGCGACGGGCACCCCGGAGGCAAGCGCTTCGATCACGAACAATCCGAAAGCTTCGCCGTTACGCGTGGGCACTGACAAAACGGTCACTTCGCGCAGAAACTGCTGCTTTTCGGCGTGGGTCAGATTCGGCAGGAATTTGACTGCGTTCGCGATGCCGGCTTGCTCCAGCCTGTCTGTGAGATCGTTAACAAATGCGCGATCAGCATCCGTCTGGGTGCCGCCAATTTTCAGCCCCACGTGGGGCACCCTCGGCGCCAGTTTGATGAACGCTTCGACAAGTGTATCCAAGCCTTTGTCGCGGCACATCCGCGCGAGAAAGCCCACTGTCGGAAACTCTGGCGGCGCGGCTGCCGGTGCAAACCCGTCGAGATCGATGCCGTTGTAAATCACAACAGTCTTTTCGGGCGCCAGCCGCAGGCGTTCCTGCATCAGCGAGCTGTAATACCGGCTTGGAGCGACGAATCGATCGACGTCCGCGGCACGCTCCTGCACGAGTTGCCAGCAGCGCTCGCGGTATGGCTCCGGCAGAGAATCGAGGAACGCATCTTCGCCCTGTAGCGAGCAGAGGATCGGGACGCGCAATTCCTCGCGCACGCGGCGCGCGACTCCGATGAGGAGCGAATTTGAGAGACAAACGATATCCGGCTTTTGCTCGACCAGCCAAGCGACAAGTTTGTCCAACTCCTTTGCCTGGTACCCGTGTTCGCCTTCGATCATCGAGAGCGTAATCTCGCCGAGTTCGCCCGGGTTTGTCATCCCGGCTTTTCGCCCGGCCTGACGGAGCAGCGCCGGCGAATCAAGGAGCTTGTCGAGCCACTGAGGCG
>Ga0299906_10000905_pt1 | contig 25878 bp, 21 predicted proteins | sample RVTome_14_FD_200259 | JGI IMG/M metagenome (GOLD analysis project Ga0299906, IMG submission 200259) | Soil microbial communities from uranium-contaminated site in the Upper Colorado River Basin, Wyoming, United States - RVT145D125 (version 2) ...
AGACGCCCGGGCAGGTCCGCGGCCCGGAGCAGCCAGCGCTCGCGGGGGTCGTAGACCCGGTTGCCGGTCCCCTTAACCGGCGTCCAGCGCCGCCGCGCGCTCATAGCTCTCCTCGAAAGCGTCCGTCGCCGACTCCCAGCTGAATCGCGTCTCGGCCGCACTCCGGGCGGCACGGCCCAGACGCTCGCGCTCGGCGGGGTCGGCGGCCAGCCGCGACAGCGCCGCGGCGAGGGCGAGGGCGTCCCCCGGGGGGACGAGCAGCCCGTCGTCGCCGTCACGTACGACGTCCGGGATGCCGGCGACTCTCGACGCCACTACGGCGCGCCCCGAGGCCATGGCCTCGAGCAGCACGTTCGGCAGCCCGTCCACGTTCCCGGCGGCGTCCCGGACCGAGGGGACGGCGACCACGTCCGCCGCGGCCAGCGCCGCGGCCACGTCGGCGCGCTCCAGCGGGCCGACGAAGCGCACCGGGGCGTTCCGCTGCCGCGCCCGCTCCCGGAGCTCCGCCTCGAGGTCTCCGGCCCCGGCGATCGCGAGCTGCACAGGACAACGCGCCGCGGCGTCGATCAGGTGTCGGAAGCCCTTCTTCTCCACCAGCCTCCCCACGGCGAGCACCAGCACGCCGTCGGGTGTCGCGCCGAGGGAGGACCGCACCGCCCCGCGGTCGCCCCGGGGTGCGGGCGAGAAGCTCTCGAGATCCACCCCGTAGGGGACGGTTGCGGTCCGTTGCGGGGGAGCCCCCAGCGCGACGGCGCGACGGTGCAGGTCGGCGGAGCAGGCCGTGACGGCCGCCGCCCGGCGGAAGGCGGCGCGGGCCAGCGGCCGCAGCGGCCGGATCCTCTCCGGGAGGAAGACGTCGCTGCCGTGGAGGCTGACGACCATCGGGGTGCGGTGGGCCCGGGCCAGGTCCGCGATCAGCGCGGCGTTGGGGACGACCCAGTGGACGTGGAGCACGTCGTAGGAGCGCTCCCTGAGCCGCTCCGCCACCCCGCGCCGGAGAGCCAGGGCCGCCAGGGGCGTCACGAGCACCGCGGCGCTCCGCAGCGAAACGTCCGCGCGCAGGCTCTGGGCGTAGCCCCAGAGGTTCCAATCCTCCCGTGGTGCGTAGCGAAACGGGAAGAAGCGCAGTGGCTCGTCGGCTCCACGGCGCAGCTCGGGATGGTGGGGCAGCACGACGTCGACGCGGTGACCCCGGCTCGCCACGCCCCGGGAGATCGACTCGATGAAGGGTGCGGTGACGTCCCCGGGGTACTTCGGGTACGACGACGTGACCACGAGCACCCGGCGCCGGCGCCCTTTGCTCATCCGGTCCTCAGCCACCTCTCACCCCGATCGCGATGCGGTCGACCATGACCCCGAGGTCCCGGCCGTCGTCTCCGCCCGGGACCTCGTTGAGCGGTCTCCAGTCGGGAACCGCCAGCCGCAACACCGGGGGCGCCTCCGGAAGCGGGTCCGGGAGAGCCAGCGCGTGGGTCTCGAACTCCGGCCCCACCCTGAAGCTCCCGAGCCGCTGTCCCGCGAAGGAGACCTCGACGTCCGCCGGGTTCGACGCGGGCCGCTGCGGTCCGGCAGAGAGCGTCAGGAGCAGCTCGCCGCCGGGGGCCGCCCCCGGCAGGTAGACCGAGGCGCAGCGAGTGGTCCAGCGGTAGGTCCGCTGGCCGCCCCCCTCCTTCTCGTGGAAGCCCGCGGAGACGAGCGCGTCGTCGCTCCCGCCGACGTCCAGGAGCGGCAGGGGTGGCACGCGCAGCTCCTCCGGGAAGACGACCCGGGCCAGGGTGAACTGGAGCGAGTGCGCCACGGGCCTTCGCGGCGGCGTGTCCGAGGCATCGTAGCCCCGAGCCCACTCCTCCGTTCCGAAGCTGAACTCCTGTACCCGCTGCAGGAACAGCGAGCAGAGGTCGGTCCTGTACGTGTAGACGAAGTAGACGTTGCGGTACCGCTCCCTCCAGCTGCGCAGGAGGTGGTCGAGCCGGGCCGGCGCCGGGTCGAAGCGGGCCAGCTCCAGGACGTTGACGCCGTGGGCGGCCCACAGCGGCAGCGAGATCAGGTGGATGCTCGCCCTCTGCTCGAACACGACCACGTCCTCGGGACCGAAGCGGCGCGCCACGTCCTCCACGAAGCCCACGGAGCCCTTCCAGTCCACGTGGGCGTAGAACCGCGCGGTCTCCCGAGCGTAGCTCCCCAGCAGCCAGAGCGCGCACGCCGCGGCGAGGGCGCGGCGCAGCCGCGAGCGCCGCAGCAGGCCGATGAGGACCAGGGCGGCGCACAGCATCAGCATCGGGAGCACGACCGGGACGTAGCGCCTGAGCGCGAAGTAGTAGTCGTTGAAGACGCGGATCTTGTAGAGGTAGAAGCCCCCGAAGGCGAGCGCCAGCAGCAGCGGGAACAGGTAGGCCTCCCGCCACTCGCGGAGCATCGCGACCAGGCCGAGGAAGCCCAGGATCAGGCCGAGGGGGCACACGAACCAGCCCAGCCTCACCAGGGACTGCGCGTCGTGGGCCGCGAGCCGCGCGAAGCCGAGCTCCCGCAGCAGGCCCAGCCACGGCTCGCCCAGCGGCTCGATCACGTTGCCGTCACCCCCGGCCCAGGCCGAGAGGTACGGCCGGAGGAGGTAGGCGTACAGCGCGAGGGCCGCGACGCCGCCGCCCACCCCGAGACGCAGGGCCTCGGGGCGTACGAGCCCCCGCTCGCGGATCCAGCGTCCCGCCCGGGCGGCGCCCGCGATGGCCAGCGCGGCGAGTACCGCGAGGGCGAGCCAGACCCAGAGCGGCTGCCTCCAGTACGGCCGGTTGAGGATGTCGAGGGCGTACTTCCGAGCGAAGAGCGCGGCGTGGACCGTCGCGTGGGCCGCGAGCAGGGCGAAGGGCGTCCCGATCGACAGCAGCGGGCGCCAGGGCACACCCTGCATTCGCCGCAGCAGGAGGAATCCCCCGAGCGGCACGGCGACGAGAGCGCTGTCGATCCGGACCAGGAGCGTCAGCCCGAGGGCGGCACCGGCCACCACCCCGAAGAACGGCGACCCGCGCTCTTCCCAGTGGGCGAGCCCCAGCAGGCCGAGGAAGACCAGGAACTGGGTCGACATCTCCGAGACGGGAAAGCGCGCGAACCAGACCTGGATCGGGTTCGCGAGCAGCAGCAGCGCACCGAGCAGGGCGACCGGCCCGCCGAGCAGCCTGCGCGCCGCGAAGAAGACCGCGAGGGTACCGAGCACGCCGAAGACGGGGGGAGTGGCGAGGGCGCCTTTCACTCCCGCGACCTGGAACAGGTACGCCCCGAAGGCCGGGAACAGGTGGAAGAACTGGGGGTAGACGCGACCGCTCTCCGGGCTCTCGAGGTCGAAGCCGAGGAAACGGGCCCAGGAGAAGGGGGCCTTGTCCGGGTGCCGGTAGAAGAGCTCCCGGTCCTCGGGAGGGATCGACAGCACGGCGGGGTCCTCGTGGACGATTCCTCCGGTCCGTCCGATCAGGGCCATCGCGGCCACGTAGGCGCCGGGGTCCCGGCCGCCGACCAGGTACTCGCTCGGCCGTGCGCAAAGCGCGATCGACGCGACCAGCAGCGCGATCGCCGGAAGCAGGGCGCGCCAGCGCACGGGCCCGCGCCAGGGGCGGCCGATCCGGCGCCTCCCGGCGAGCAGGGCCGCGAGTGCGAGGGAGCTCAGCACGACGGCGGCCGTGGCCAGCGAGAACGTCCCGAGCTCGGCCAGCACGAGGCCGACCCAGGAGCTGGCCGACACGCTCAGCCCGACAGAGAGGAACAAGGCCTCGTCCAGGTCGAGGGCCTCGCGGTCCCGCTCCGGCAGCAGCGCGAGGGCGACGGCCCCGGGAGCGAGCAGCACGAAGGGCGCGCCCAGGGCCGCCTCCAGCCCCCCGGCGATGGGCTCGGTCATCGGACCGCGGTCACGAGACGGCGGTCACGGCGCGGCGAACCGCCTCCACCACGAGCTGCACCCGGTCGTCGCCCAGCTCCGGGTACAACGGAAGGGAGAGCAGCTCCCGGGCCGCGCGTTCCGCCGCGGGAAGGTCCCCCACTCGCCCCCCGAGGTCGGCGAAGGCGGGCTGCAGGTGGAGCGGGATCGGGTAGTGGATCAGGGTGCCGACGCCGTCCGCGCGCAGCCGCTCCTGGATCTCGTCGCGGGCGGTGTGGCGGATCGGGAACAGGTGGTGCACCGACCCCTCCCCGGCGGCGGGCAGCGTCACCGGCACACCGGCGAGCGCGCGAGCGTAGAGGGCGGCCAGTTCGCGGCGGCGCCGCGTCCACTCCGGCAGGTGGCGGCGCTTGACCCGGAGCAGCGCCGCCTGGATCTCGTCGAGGCGGCTGTTGAGCCCGACCTCCTCGTGACGGTAGCGGTCGCTCTGGCCCCCGTTCCTGAGCCGGCGGAGCTTCGCCTCCAGGGAGGGGTCCCCGACCAGCACGGCGCCGCCGTCCCCGAGAGCGCCCAGGTTCTTCGTGGGGTAGAAGCTGAGGGCGGCCGCGGCCCCGAAGCTCCCGACGGGCCTGCCCCGGTGGCGGGCTCCGTGGGCCTGGCAGGCGTCCTCCAGGAGCGCGACGCCCGTCTCTTTGGCGAGCGCCGCCAGGGCGTCGAGGTCGGCGGGGTGGCCGTAGAGATGGACGGGAACGATGGCCCGGGTGCGGTTCGTGATCGCCGCCCGGGCCGCGGCGGGGGAGATGCACAGCGTGACCGGGTCCACGTCGGCGAAGACGGGAGTCGCCCCCGCCCTGCGGATCGCGATGCCCGTGAAGGCGGCCGTGAGCGGGGTCGTGACGACCTCGTCTCCGGGTCCGATCCCGAGAGCCTCCAGGGCCAGCTGGATCGCCTCGGTCCCGTTCCCCACGAGCACGGCGGCCGGTACACCGAAGTCCGCAGCCAGCTCCCGCTCGAGGGCCTCCCCCTCGGGCCCGAGGATGAAGTGACCCGAGTCCAGCACCCGGGCCACGGCCGCGTCCAGCTCCGGGCGCAGCCCCCGCACCGAGGCGCCGAAGTCCACGAACGGGATGGGGGCCTTCACAGGTAGGCATCCCGTCGCGTCTCGTAGTACTCGAGGGTCCGCCTCAGGCCGTCCCGGAGCGGGATCCGCGGGTTCCATCCCAGCACCCGCCCGATCTTCCGGGCGTCGGCGGCGAAGTCCCCGATGTCGATGAGCTTGCGCTCCTCCGGGAAGGGCTTCGTCACGTAGTCGCCGCGGCCGGTGATCTCGATGAGCATCTGGGCCAGCTTCAGCAGCGCGACCGGCTCCTGGCCTCCGAGGTTGAAGATCTCGCCGTCGGCCGCATCCGAGGCACCGGCCCGCAGGAAGGCGTCCACGACGTCGTCGACGTAGTCGAAGTCCCGTTGCTGGGAGCCGTCCCCGAAGATCTCGATCGTCTCTCCGAGCAACGCCTTGCGCACGAACCAGCCGATGAAGCCCTGCCGGCTGTGACGGATGAGCTGGCGTGGTCCGTAGGTGTTCGTGAGGCGGAGGGACGAGGCCCGGATCCCGTAGACCGAGTGGTAGACCAGGTGGTAGAGCTCTCCCGAGACCTTGTTGATCCCGTTGACGTCGGTGGGGTTCACGAGATGCGTCTCGTCCACGGGAAGGCGCTTCGGCTTCCCGTACACCTGCCGGGTGCCGGCGTAGACGACCTTGAGCTCAGGGTTCCGCTTGCGGACGGCCTCCAGGATCCAGAGCTGGCTGCGGCAGTTGATCTCGAGGTCCGTGAAGGGGTCGCGCATCGAGTCGACGTGGCTGACCTGGCCGGCGAGGTTGAACAGGATCTCCTGACCCCGCACCAGGTACTCCATGCCGTGACCCCTGACGTCGGCGAAGTTGATGCGGACCCGATCCTCGTACCCGGCGAGGTTGGCGAGGTTGCCGCCGTAGTCGGGGAGCATGCTGTCCACGGCGGTGACCAGGGCGCCGAGGTCCGCCAGCTCCCGGCACAGGTTCGAGCCGATGAAGCCCAGGCCCCCGGTGACCAGGACCCTCCTCCCCGAGTAGAAGTCCCGGTGGTCTCTCACGGCGCGCGTCCGGGCGCCCGCTTCGGGTCCGGCCGGCGCCACACCAGCTCGATCCAGAGCCGAGCCAGGTCCAGAAGCGTGCGGGCGACCCTGGGGAAGTTGAAGAACTGGCTGTGTCCGTAGGTGCGATGGAAGTGATGCACGGGCACCTGGGCGATCCGGAAGCCGGCGTCCTGCACCTTCTTGGTCAGCTCCACGCAGATGACCCCCGAGGACCGGGTCAGCTCCACGGAGTCGAAGACCGAGCGCCGCATCAGCCGAAAGTCGCAGTCCACGTCCCGGAGCCGCAGGCCGAAGGCGAGCCGCACGAACCAATGGTAGAGCCGACCGATCACCACCCGATGCAGCGGGTCCGAGCGCCCGATCTTGTACCCGTTGACGAAGTCCACGTCGTCCCCGAAGACCCGGTAGAGGGCCGTGAGCTCCCGGGGATCGTACTGCGCGTCCCCGTCGGTGTAGAAGACGAGCTCCTTCGTCGCGCTGGCGAAGCCGGTGCGGAGCGCGCCCCCGTACCCGCGATTGCTCTCGTGGTGGACCACCCTGAGCCAGCGGTAGGTGCGGCTCATCTCGTCGAGCAACGCCCCCGTGTGGTCCGGGCTGCCGTCGTCGACCACCAGGACCTCGTAGTCGTCGGTCAGCTCCCGAACCGTCATCTCCGCGATCAGCACGAGGCTCGCAATCGTCCCGGCGTCGTTGTAGGCCGGAAAGAAGATCGAGACGCCGGGCTTGCGGTCGGAACTCAACTGGTTGGGAGGGCGACCGACCCCGGGCCCGGGGCAGAGGTCAGCCGAGTCGCGGCAAAGTAGCACGCCGCTTCGGAGAGGGTCAACGCGATCCGGCGCGCCGCCGCCGAAATGGGAGCGCGATCATGACCACGACGGTGCACCCGGCGAGGAGCAAGCCGAGCTGGAAGCCCCGGGGGGCGTAGCTGAGCACGACGCGGTGCAGCCCGGGTCCGAGCACGACGGCGAGCTGAACGTGGTTGACCCGGAGCACCCGCGCGGGCACCCCGTCCACCTCCGCGCTCCAGCCCGGGTCCCAACCTTCGGCGACGACGAGGACCCCGGGGCCCGGCGCCCTCACGTCGAGCCTCCCGCCGCCCGAGCGCGCCACCCGCGCCCGAGCCGCCCGACTCCCCTCGGGGACGAGCACCCCTTCGACGTCCCGGGACACCGCGAGAGCTTCCCGGAGGGGGTGCAGGCCCGAGGCCTCGATGGCGCGCAGCCCCCCGAGCACGGCCGCGTCGCTCGGGACCACCCAGAGCGCCTCCGCCACGTGGCTCGGTCCGGGGCTGGCCGTGACCTCGAACAGTCGGGCGAAAGGAGTGGAGGCGCTCTCCCGGAAGCGCGACCGGTCGCTGACGTAGGCCGAGACGCTCGACACCCTCGAGACGGCTCCGGTGGCGCCGTCGATCGCGCTCACCCCGATCAGGGTCGTCGCGGACCGCGGGGTCGCGGCGTCCACCAGCACCCCGTCGACGAAGTAGCGGCCGGGCAGACGGAAGCCGAGGACCCCCTCCCCTCCCGCGCCCGCCGTGGGCATGACCCGGCCCGTCGCGAGCCTCGCCGCCACGCGGATCGCGTCCGCCGGGCCCTCGGTGCGGACCTCGATCTCGGTGGCGGGCACGATGGGGAGCGGCAAAAAGCGCGGTCGACCCTGCTCCACGGGCAGCGCGAGCGGCGGGACCTCGGCATCGCCGCCGGAGTCCGCGAGGGCGGCGGTCGGAACCTGAACCCAGCTCACGCCCAGCAGCTCCAGCCGGCGCGGGTCGGTGCGGAACAGCTCGGGGGAGAGCACCCCCTCCGGCCCCATCCCCTCGAAGGCTTCCCGGTAGCGCAAGGGGGTCATCGGGTCGTAGCCGTTGGCCGTGCGCCGGCCCGAGAGCGCCGACAGGTTGGCGTAGCCTAGGTCGAGGGCGTCGCGCGGCCACTCCTGGACCAGGGTGAGAAGACGCTCGTCGCGGCGCTGTCCGAGGGCGCGATCGATCGCCAGGCTCGTCGGCGTGCCGGACTCGAGCTCCTTGCGAGTCGGCGCGCCCTCCCAGGCCCCACGGCCCTGGGGCTGGAGCAGGAAGGACACGGTGAGGGGGAGCAGCCAGAGGTGGGCCCGGATCGCGCTCTGGGACCTCGCCAGCGAGAAGTGCAGGACCAGAGCCAGGGCCAGCAGACCCACGGAGCTCGCCAGGGACTGGGGCAGGGGGCCCGCGGTGGCCGCAGCCGACAGCGCGGCAGCCGAGGCCAGCGAGCAGAACAGGAAATAGGCGCGCAACCTTCCGCCGAGCCGGTCGCGGCGGGCGCGCCACTGGATCGAGAGGGCCAGCCCTGCGAGAAGCGACAGCGTCAGATCGAAGAGCAGCGCGAAGCTCCCCGGGGCGCCGACCGAGGTCCCAACCCATGACAGCCCCAGCCAGGCGCAGGCGGCCACCACGAGGGTGCGCAGGGCCGTCGGGCGGAGGACGAGGGGGACCACGGAGAGCGCGAGAGCGCCGGCCGGGGTGTGGGAGACGTAGCGGACGACGAGACCCGGCGCTCCCCGGATGTCCGGCGGCGGCTCGGCCAGGCCGGTAGCGAGCGGACCCGCGTCGGAGAAGGCGAGGGCCGCGGGGATGAGTTGGGGAGCGGCGAGCAGCGCCCCGGCGACACACGCCGCGCACGTCATGCCGACAGCCCGCATCCCGACGGGTTGCGCGAGCCCGAGGGGTGCCGCCAGCAGTCGGCCTGCGAGCAGGGCGAGGCCGGCCCCGGCGGCCTCGAAGGAGCCCGAGAGCAGGAGCAGGGCCAGGCTCGCTGCGAGACCGGCGAAGCGGGCGGTACCTGGACGCTCCAGAAGAGCCTCTGCCGCCAGGAGCAGCAGCACCAGAGCCGGAGCGCCGACCAGGGTGGACGTGTCGGCGAGGTGACCGATCAGATACGGCCCGAGAGCGAACGAGACGGCGCCGAAGTACGCCCCGACGTGTCCGCACCGGATCCGGCGCAGGTAGAGGTAGACGAGCAGCGCCGCGAGGGCGAGGGAGACCACCACCAGGGTCTGGAACGCAATGAAGGGAGGGAGCGGAGCGAGCCCCAGCATCAGCGGGTGGATGGCTCCGGGACGGAACGCAGCCAGGAGCGGTGTCCCGCCGAAGATGTCGTGGTTCCAGCCCGGGACACGCCGGCTCTCCAGCGCCTCCCAGGCCGCAGCCCGCAGCGGGTAGTGGAGCGCGAAGCCGTCGCCGGGGGCGAGCAGGCGTCCCTCGGCGATGGCCGGGAACAACGCCGCGAGCGGGAGCGCGGCGAGCAGTGCGGCGACGCCGATGTCGGCCCGCCGCGCCCGGCTGGACCTCACCTGCGCTCGTGACCGGCGGCGATCTGCTCCGAGATCAAACCGAACAGGAAGACCACCACCGCGAGCTGGATGAGCAGCGCGGCACCCATGGGGATGTTCCCCAGGTACCAGACGTTCCAGAGGCCGTAGGCGCAGCCCAAGGCGAGGGCGGCGGCGCTGATCGGAAAGAAGACCTTGAGCGGGCTGAACAACGTCACGATCTTCAGGATGATCAGGAGGAAGCGGACGCCGTCGCGAAGCGGCCGGATCTTGCTCCGGCCCACACGGGGCCGCGCCCGGATCGGCACGAAGGTGAGGTTGTGCCCGCCCTTGATGAGAGCGAGGCAGGAGGTGGTCGGGTAGGAGAATCCGTTCGGGAGCAGGTGGAGGACCTCGAGGAGTCGCTCCCGTCGCGCCGCCCGGAAGCCGGAGGTGAGGTCCGGGATGCGCACCCCCGTCAGCCACGAGGCCATCGCGTTGAAGACCGCGTTGCCGGCAGCCCGGAGCGCCGACTGGTCACCGGGCTGGCGGGCGCCGACCACCATGTCGTACTCGCCGATCGGCTCCACCAGGCGGCCCATCTCCCCGGGGTCGTGCTGGGCGTCGGCGTCGAGGAGCACGACGACGTCGCCACGGGCGCTGCGGATGCCGGTCTTGACCGCTGCGCCGTTCCCCTTGTTGTATGGATGGCGGACGACCCGGGCGCCCGCATCCCGGGCCTTCTGCGCGGTGTCGTCCCGGGATCCGTCGTCGACGACCAGCACCTCCGCCCAGTCGCCGGCCCGCCGCACGGCCGCCACGACGTCGCCGATGGAGGCCGCCTCGTCGTAGGCGGGGATGACGACGGAGCACTCCCGTGGCTCAGCCACGCCCCGAGCTCCCGTCCCGCAGCTCCAGCTTGCGCAGCCGGTACAGGGCGTCCTCGAGCAGCTTGCGGTTGCTGGCGATGAGGTCCGAGAGCACGCCCATCTGGAGCGTCTGGAAGCCGAGGATAAGGAGGAGCACCGAGAGGATCGCGGACTGGATGTGGCCGCGGATCTCCCCGATCCACCAGAAGAAGGCGTAGCGCAGGCCGAGGGCGACCCCGGCGGCGAAGAGCAGGCCGCCGAGGATCACGAAGACCTTGAGCGGCTCGTACATCGCGTAGATGCGCAGGATCGAAGCGCTCTGTCGCTTGACGTACTCCCAGGTGGAGCCGAACAGGCGCGAAGGACGCGTTTCCCGGGCCCGGATCGGGAGATGGGTGACGGCGAGACGCTTCTTCCCCGCCTGGATGATCGACTCCAGGGTGTAGGTGAACTCGCTGACGATGTTGATGCGAAGAGCCGCGTCCCGGGTCAGGGCTCGGAACCCGCTCGTCGTGTCCGGGACGCTCGTCCCCGACACCTTGCGGACCACCCAGGAGCCCGCGGTCTGGAGCCGCCGCTTGGTCCAGGAGAAGTGGGCCACCCGGCCGACGCCGCGGTCGCCCACGACCATCTCCGCCTCGCCGGCCAGGATCGGCGCGATCAGGCGGGGAATGTCGGAGCTGGGGTACTGGTTGTCGGCGTCGGTGTTGACGATGACGTCGGCCCCCAGCCGGAGGGCTGCGTCCAGGCCGGCCATGAAGCCGAAGGCCAGGCCCTTGCGCTTCGGGAAGCGGACGATGTGGTCGGCGCCGTTGTCACGGGCCACCCGGGACGATCCGTCGGTCGATCCGTCGTCGACCACGACGACCTCGACGCTGTCGATCCCGTCGATCCGGCGCGGCAACCCTCGCAGCGTCTCGGCGAGCGTCTCCTCCTCGTTGAGGCAGGGAATCTGGATGACGAGCTTCATCGCGGGAGTCGCGCGACGACGGTAGCACAGGGGTGGAAGGGCGGGTTAGCCGTCCGCGAGGGCGCGCTCCGCGCAGGCGCGCCACGCGGAGTAGAAGCGGAACTGAGCGAGGTTGTCGAGCACGACCGCCTCCTCGGAGGCCTCGCTGCTGAGCCGCGCAGCGGCGGCCAGGACCCCCGCCTCGGGGCTCGGCGTCGCCGGTGCGAGGGCCGGCGGCAGGAAGCGGAAGCCTTGGTCGGTGGCCCCGGCCCCGCTCAGCGCGGAGACCCAGCGGCCGACGCGCAGCAGGGAGGACGCGGCCGCCCGGGAATCCTCGTCGAACTCGAGGCCCGCCGGGTCCAGCTCGATCGGGCCCGGGTCGTCGCCTCGGTGGAGGTGGAAGCGGTAGCCCTGCTCGAGGGTCGCCGAGCGGAAGGAGCGGGCCCTGGTTTCCCTGGCCTGGTACTCCCGCCTGATGGCTCCGGCGACCACGAGGAGGAGATCTCCCGGGGCGACGCAGCGAGCCCCACCGGCTCCTCTCAGGTGGAGGCGCCCGTCGAAGCGGGCGCCGACGGCGAGCCACGGGACCGCCGCGCGGCGCACCGCTGCGCCGTCCAGGACCAGGCAGCGGACTCCCGCGTCCGCGAGGCGGTCCCGGACGCGGTCCGCCAGCTCTGCCGGCCGGGCACCCAGCAGGCTCCAGCCCCCACGGCGCACGAGCTGCTGCGCCTCGAGGGTGGTGCGATCCAGAGCCGTGGCCAGGGCGCTCGCGCTCGCTCCCTGGAGCTGGACGACCAGGATCGCTTTCGACCCTGAGGCGTCCCCGGGGGGGACCGGGTCGGCGTCCTGCCGGCCGAGGGGCTCGGCCGGAGGTGACGGAACCAGCTCCCCGGGGAGGGCCCGGCCGCAGTAGATGCAGCTCGCCCTCGCCAGGGCGATCGGCCGCCCGCACCCCGGGCAGCGCGCCCCCGCCGCCGGGCGGCCGCGCTCGTCCATCGCGCTACACGTTGAAACGGAAGTTGATCACGTCCCCGTCCTGGACCTCGTACTCCTTCCCCTCCAGCCGGAGCGTTCCGCGCTCGCGGCACGCGGCCAGGGAACCCGCCTCGACGAGGTCCGGGTACGCGACCACCTCCGCCCGGATGAAGCCGCGCTCGATGTCGGACTGGATGACGCCGGCCGCCCGCACCGCCGGCGTGCCCCGGCGGATGGTCCACGCCCGGCACTCGTCCTCGCCGGCGGTCAGGAACGAGATCAGGCCCAGCAGGTCGTAGGTCCCACGGATGACGCGGTCCAGCCCGGGTTCCGCGAGGCCCAGGTCCTCGCGGAACGCCGCCGCGTCCTCCGGGGGCAGCTCGGCCATCTCAGCCTCGATGGGCGCCGAGATCGGACAGAGCCGCACGCCGGGACGGTCCGCCCACACCGCGAGACCCGAGCTGGCGAGGTACCCCTCGGCGTCCCTGACGTGCTGCTCCCCCAGGTTCACAGCCACCAGCTGGGGCTTGGCCGAGAGCAGCGAGTAGTTGCGCAGCTGCCGCTGCTCCTCCGCTGCAAGCTCCAGGGCCCGGAGGGGTCGCTCCGACTCCAGCGCGGCCTTGAGCCGCGAGAAGAGCTCCCGCTCCGCCTTGTCCTCGGCGCGGTTCTGCTTGGCGATGGCGCTCGCGAGGCGCTCGAGGCGTCTCTCGGCGAGCCCGAGGTCGGCGAGGATCAGCTCCAGCTCCAGAATCTCCACGTCGCGGAGCGGGTCGACGGACCCCTCGGGGTGGGGTGCCAGCTCCGATTCGAAGGCCCGGACCACGTGAACGAGCGCGTCCACACCCCGCAGCGCCGGCAGGTCGACGAGGCTGGATCCCTGTCCCTTCGCCACCCCGGGTACGTCGGCGTACTCCACGGAGGCGCAGGTGGTCTTGCGGGGCCGGAAGATCCCCGCGAGAGCGTCGACGCGCGGGTCGGGCACCCGGGCCACGCCCAAGCGCGGCTCGGGGCGGCCCTGCTGTGGAGGGCTCCCCGTCAGGAGCTGGAAGAGCCTGCTCTTTCCCGCTCCGGCGAGCCCGATGATGCCGGCCTTGGTCCCCGCGCCCATGGAGCCGTCGATTATACGCAGCGCGCGCGGGGTGGGCGCAGGCGGCGCAGGGTCGTACCACGAGCAGGGATAGAATGACCCTCTGATGGGGCTGGCCCTGCTACCGCTCGTCGTCGCGCTGGCGCAGGGAGCCACCCCGGAGGGCGCCGACTCGCCGCCGGCCGAAGGGACGGTGATCCTGTTCCTGGTCGACAACTCGGCGTCGCTCCCCCCCCTCGATCCCGGCGAGAAGCGCGTCGATGCCCTGGAGAAGATGTTCTCGTTCCTGGACGGAGAGCCGTACCGCCTGATCCTCTTCGGCGGTCGCGAAGAGGTGTCGGTGGACGAGATCACCCGCTACCGGAACGACGGCCAGTGGACCGACTTCTACCACGCGCTGCGGGCAGCCCGGGATCTCATGGCGAGCTATCCCGAGGACGTGAGCTTCAGGATGGTGCTCGTGACGGACGGCGTCCTGGATCCGCGGCCGGGGGACTGGCCCGACGTGCCGGAGGGACGCTCGCTGCAGGCCCACGCGTCGCTGCGGATCGACGCGTTGCTCCGGGAGATGAGGGTCCCGCTCTACGTGATCCTGGTGGGGACGCCGCCGGTGGAGGCGCTGACGAACCGGGAGCAGGCCCCGAGCCTCGTCCTCGAGATGGTGGCCGCCGCCAACGGAGCCCTCGCCTCGCCCCGGGCCCAGTCCCTGAGCGAGTTCTTCGAGGACGACGGGATGCTCCTCAAGAAGTTCGTCTACCGGGTCAAGCCCGAGGAGGGGCTGGCGCGGATCGAGCCCGTGGTGCGCCGCATCGTCGCGTCTTCCAGCCCCGGGGTGGAGCTGCGTTTCCTCAGCGCCCTGGTGCTGCCCCTCGTGCTGCTCGCCTGCCTGCTCCTCGGGATCCTGGTGCGCTCGTTCCCGGGCCCCGGCGACGTCGAGGTCGTGGAGCTGGGATCCGGAGCGCCGGTGCACGTGGCCGCGGACCGGTTCCACAAGGTGGCGGGCGGCGGCTGGTCGGGACAGGGACTGTCGCTCGTGGCCAGCGCGAAGGAGGCGGCCGGGACCCTGAGCTACGAGGCGCCGAGCATCGATCTCTCGGGAAGGGGCATCGCGGTGGCACCGGAGATCGACCCCACCCTGCGCAGGCTGTTCACCCTCAACCTCGACGAGCTGCGCAAGGCGATCCGGGATCTCTCCCTGGACGGCACCAAGGACGAGAAGATCTTCGTCCTGAACCTGAACTACATGGCCGCGAGCTTCGACGCGGTGCGGGCGGAGCGCGTGCTGACGGCCGGCCCGGCGAACCGGGGCGGGCACTCGCCGCTGGAGTTCCTCCAGGCCAAGGCGCACCTGCTCGTGAACAACCCGCTGCGACAGAAGCTCACCGACGCCCGGGTCCACTTCCAGGGCTACGGCCGCGAGGCGGTGCGCAAGGAGCTGACCCGCGACTCCGACGTCCGGATCGGGCGCTACACGTTCCGGGTGAAGGCGTTGGCCAAGGGCGGCCGCAAGGACGTCCAGCTGATCCTGAGCTACGAGAAGGTCCCCTCCCTGCTGGGCCTCAAGAACCTGCTCCCCGAAGCGTTCCAGAGGGTCGTGCGCTTCCGGCGCAGCAACTGGAGAGTCGTCCGGTCCTGAGCCACCGCGTCGAGGTCTCGGTGCTGCTCCCGGTCCGGGACGCCGCGGCTACCCTGGAGGAGTGCCTGGACTCCCTCGCGACGCAGACCCTGGGCCACCACGAGGTGGTCGCCGTCGACGACGGCTCCAGCGACGCCTGCTGGGAGATCCTGCGCGCGGCAGCCGCCCGCGATCCCCGGGTCCGACCCCTCCGCTCTCCGGGTCGCGGGCTGGTGACGGCGCTCAACCTCGCCGCGCAGCGCGCAGCCGCCCCGCTCCTGGCCCGGATGGACGCCGACGACGTGGCGGCCCCCGAGCGGCTCGCGCGTCAGGCAGCCCGGCTCGCTTCCGATCCGGGCCTGGACGTGCTGGGGAGCCGCGTGAGGCTGGTCGGGGCCCCGGGGCCCGGGATGCGGCGCTACGTCGAGTGGCAGAACGGCATCCTCGACCACGACGCGATCGTCGAGGAGATGCTCGTGGAGTCTCCCCTCGCGCACCCGTCGGTCATGATGCGCGCCGAGGCGCTGAGGCAGTTGGGAGGATACCGCGAGCTGGCCGGGCCCGAGGACTACGACCTGTGGCTGCGGGCCTGGCGCTGCGGGCTCCGCTTCGGGAAGCTGCCGGAGCTGCTGCTCGACTGGCGAGACGGCCCGGGGCGGCTGTCACGGCGCGACGCGCGCTACTCGAGCCGGAGCTTCTTTGCCCTGAAGCTCGCCGCCCTCGAGGCCGGGCCCCTCGCGCGGCGCCGCCCGCTCGTGATCTGGGGGGCGGGCCCCACCGGCAAGACCTGGGGCAGGGCCCTCAGCGGCCGGGGCTTCCACGTCGCCGCCTTCGTGGACGTGGCGCCGCGGCGCCTGGGAGCGCGGATCCTTGGGGCGCCGGTGGTGACCGCGGAAGCCGCCTCGGGCTTTCCGGGCTGTCTCCACCTCTCGGCCGTGGGTCTCCCGGAAGCGCGGCGCCGGATCCGGGTCGCGGCCGTGAGTCTCGGCCTGACCCCGGGTGCCGACCTGGTGGCCGTGGCCTGAGCGATATAATCCGGAGTCCGACCCCGGCAGGAGCGGTGGCCGCGCTCACCGCAGGAGGAGACCTCTGATCCCGCGCAGCCTGAGCTTCGCCCTGGCGCTCGCCTCTGTCGCGGTCGTCGCGACGGCCGCACCCTCCGGCCGCCTCGAGAAGCTCGGCCGCATCCTGGCTCTCGAGGACGCGCGCAGCGTCGGGGGCGACGAGCTGAACCGCTACCTGGCCGACTCGGACCGGAGCGTCCGCCGGCGAGCGGCGCTGGCGGCGGGACGGATCGGGGATCCGGCGGCAGTCGACCGGCTCCTCGACCTGCTCCGGGACGCCGAGCCGGAGGTCAGGCAGATGTCGGCCTTCGCCCTCGGCCTGATCGGCGAGCGGCGGGCGGCCGATGCTCTCGTCAAGGCGCTGGCGGACTCCGACGGGAAGGTCCGGGGCCGCGCTGCCGAGGCGCTGGGCCGGCTCGGGGACGGCGCTCACGCCGAGATCGTGGCGCAACGCGTGCTGGCCGCGATCCCCCCTGGTGCTTCGGGCCAGCTGACGATCCGGGGGGACGACGCCGGGAGTGCCGACGATCCCTGGGCCGAGCTGCGTCTCGGGCTCCTCGCGCTGGGTCGTCTCGGGGACGCCTCCGCGGCCGAGAGCGCCCTGCTGGACGGCGGCCGCCCGCGCTTCGACTGGTGGGCGGCGGCCTACGCCGCGATGCGGGTCGGTGGGCCGCGCCTGCGGCCGGTCCTGGACGCCGCGGTCCGATCCACCGACGCCTTCGCCCGGGCTCTCGCGGCGCAGGGTCTGGGCAGCTTCCCGGACGACGAGGCCCTCGGGGCCATCGTGACGCTCACGGCGGACGAGGATCCCCGGGTGGCCGCCTCGGCGCTGCGGGCGCTCGGCCGCTATGCCGAGTCGCAGTGGGCGAGCCGTGTCGCAGCCGAGGCGCTGACCACCTCTGATCCCGGAGTCCAGACCGAGGCGCTCGCGGCCCTGGAGAAGCTGAAGCCCGAGCGGGCGGTGCGGGATCGGGCGGTGGACCTGATCGGGAGCCCCGATCCGGCCCTGCGCGCCGGCGGGATCCGGTTGCTCTCCCGCATCGACCCCGAGCAGTTCGCGCTGATCCGCTCCGGCCTCGATCCCGACCCCGTGTGGTTCGCGCGCGCGGCTCTGGCCGCCGGGCTGAGCCGCGTGGGTGACCAGAGCGGCCTCGAGCAGCTCTTCGCGATGCTGAACTCCGAGACGGATCCCCGGGTGCTCCCCGCCGTGCTGGACGCGCTGCGGGTGGTCCGCGGGGCCGACGCGGTTCCCACCCTGGTCCAGGCCCTCGAGCACCCGGACATCGCAGTCCGGCGCGCGGCCGCGGCCGGGCTCGGCCAGCTCGAGGTCGATCCCCACGGCGACGCCCTCGCCGAGGCGTACCGGCGCTCTCTCGGCGACGTGGAGGTTGAGGCTCGACTCGCCATCGTGGAGGCTCTGGCGGCTCTCGGAGGCGACGCGCACCGGGCGGAGCTCGCCGGGATCGCCCGGGACGACCCCGCCCGGGCCGTTCGGGAGCGGGCCGCCCAGGCTCACGGAGACGTCTCCGTCGGGGTGCCCGCCCCCGGGGAGCCCCGGCCGCCGGTGGACTACCTCGCCGCCGCGCTCCCGCTCTACCCCGGCGGCGCTCCGGTCTACACCCCCCGGGCCATCGTCCACACCTCACGCGGCGTCATCGAGATGCACCTGGACACGATCGAAGCGCCCGTCGCCGTGGCGTCCTTCGTCGCGCTCGCGAAGCGCGGCTTCTACGACGGTCTCGACTTCCACCGGGTCGTGCGCGGCTTCGTCGTGCAGGGTGGGTGCCCGCGTGGGGACGGTCTCGGCGGGCCGGGCTTCCGCTTGAGGTCCGAGGTGGGTCAGCAGCCCTTCGGCCGCGGCGCGGTGGGGCTGGCGCTCGCGGGTGCCGACACCGGGGGCAGCCAGTTCTTCATCACGCAGTTCCCGGCTCCGCATCTCGACGGCGCGTACCCGCGGCTGGGCCAGATCGCTCGGGGCATGGACGTGGTCGACGCGCTCCGGCCCGGCGACCGGATCGACCGCATCGAGATCTGGGACGGGCGCTGAAAAAAAAGAACGGGGGTGATCGCTCACCCCCGTAAACCGAAAACCGAGAAAGCCCTACTTCTTCTTCCTCGCGGTCTTCTTCCCAGCCTTCTTGGCGGTCTTCTTCGCAGCCTTCTTCTTTGCGGCCATGTCTACATCCCCCCTCTCACCGTCTGGAGTTGGCCCGTTTCGAGTCGCCTCGTCGGGCGTCGACCAAACCTGAAGAGTGGACCGTCCACTCCTCCGTCAGACCCGAGACTGTCGGGATTCATCCCTTCCGGCCCGGCTTCGGACTTTCGAACGCGCCCCTCTTCAACATCTCGGGTGATAAGGGGCCTGACATACTAGGGGTAGGGTAGGCAGCGTTACCCATGTTGTCAAGGATATTTTGGAGGACGCCGGTGCGCATACCCCAGATCACACTCGGCTTAAGCTGTGGATGATCGGTTGAAAACCGTCAGAGCCCGCAACAGTAGCGGCTTTTGAGAGAACCCTCAGATGATCAGCAGGTTCCAAGTGTAGTTTCGGCTGGTTCCATCGGCGTGGGCCGCCACGCCCTGTCAACTATATAATCTTATATATTAAAACCTTCACCCGAGCCGCGCGTATACTCCGCGACTTGAACTTTCGCTTCCAGATCGAGGTGCGCAGCGGGCGCGCCCGGGCCGGTCACCTGAGCACCCCCCACGGCGACGTGGAGACGCCGGCATTCATGCCCGTGGGGACCCAGGCCGTCGTCAAGGCGACCACGTGCCGGGACCTCGTGGAGCTGGGTGCCGAGATCATCCTCGCGAACACCTATCACCTGATGCTGCGGCCGGGAGCGGAGCTGGTCGAGAAGCTGGGCGGGCTCCACGGCTTCACCGGCTGGACGCGACCCTTCCTCACGGACAGCGGCGGCTTCCAGGTCTTCAGCCTGGCCGGCCGCCGGCGGGTGGAGGAGCAGGGCGTCCGTTTCAAGAGCCACCTCGACGGGTCGGCGCAGCTGCTGACACCGGAGCGCTCGATCGACGTCCAGAGCCGGCTGGGCGCCGACCTGATCATGGCCTTCGACGAGTGCCCTCCCTACACCGCCTCCCGCGACGAGGTCGCCGCCGCAACAGCGCGGACCCGCCGCTGGGCCGAGCGCTGCCGCGACGCCCACCGCCGGGACGACCAGTGGCTGCTGGGCATCGTCCAGGGAGGGGTGGACCCCGAGCTGCGGGAGCAGAGTGCCCGCGACCTGATGGCACTGGACTTTCCCGGCTACGCCATCGGCGGCCTGTCGGTGGGCGAGCCCAAGCCCGAGCGCGACCGCGTCCTCGAGAGCCTGGACCCCGTCCTTCCCGAGGACCGGCCGCGCTACCTGATGGGGGTCGGCACGCCTGCCGACGTCGTCGAGGGAGTCGCCCGGGGAGTGGACCTGTTCGACTGCGTCCTGCCCACGCGGAACGCCCGCAACGGCCAGCTCTTCACGAGCCAGGGGCGGCTGGCGATCCGCAACCGGCGCTACCGGGAAGATCCGCGGCCCCCCGATCCCGGGTGTGCCTGCCTCACGTGTCGGAGCGTGAGCCGCGCCTACCTGCGGCATCTGTTCGTCGCCGGGGAGATCACCGCGGCGGTGCTGATGACCCGGCACAACCTGGCGTTCTACCTTGACACCCTCAGGCGCGTGAGGGAGACTATCCGTTCAGGCCGTTTCGAGGAACTCCGGAGGGAAGTGACGCAGGGTTCGGCCGGCCCGGTGCGCGCCGATCCTCGGGACGGCGATCCAAGCGGCACCTGATCGACTCAAGACCGGCGGGTACGCGGCGCCCGCCGCGGGTGGGAGTGGAAGCCCCGTCTGGCGGACAACCGATGCTCGACTCGCACAAGGCGACGCTGCTCGCGCTGGCCGGCCCTCCTCAGGACGGGCAGCCGAATCCCTTCGGCAGCCTCGTGATGATGGGCCTCATCTTCGCGATCTTCTACTTCGTCCTCATCATGCCGATGCGGAGCAAGCAGAAGAAGCTCGAACAGCTCGTGGCCAAGCTCAAGACCGGAGACAAGGTCGTGATCAATCCCGGCATCCTGGGCACGGTGGTGGGGGTGGAGGACGAGGTCCTGGTGGTGCGCGTGGACGACAAGACGCGGCTCCGGGTGATGCGCAGCGCCGTGGCCGGTCTCCAGGGGGAGGCCGGGTCGGAGTCGAAGTAGCAGGAGACGACTAGCCCATGCCACCCGCCCTCGAGAATCCCTACCTGCAGTGGCTCGTCCTGACCGCCGCCGTGTGGGGCTTGAGTCAGGCGTTCCTGCGCAAGGAGCTGCGGCTCCGCGCCACGCTCTTCGGGGCGATCCTGATCGCCTCGGGGGTGGCTCTCTGGCCTCCCTACGACAGCCCGGATCGTCCCGGGAAGATCCGCCTGGGCCTCGACCTGCGCGGCGGGACCCACCTCGTGCTCCGGGTCGTGACCGACGACGCCCTGAAGGCGGTGGTCGACGACGCCGTTCAGAACCTGCGCAGCCAGCTCTCCCAGAAGGGAATCAGCTTCGGGATCATCCAGCGGATCGACACCCGCACGCTCGGCGTGGACGGGATCGAGCCGGCCCGGGTCGCGGACGTCGAGGACATCCTGGACGACCTCGGCCGGGACTGGGAGACGCGCCGGGCCGGCCAGGGGGAGCTGCGGGCCTCCATGACGAGCCTCTACGCGCGGCAGATCGAGGAGCGCACCGTCGACGAGGCGATGCGAACCCTCGAGCGCCGGGTCAACGAGCTGGGTGTCGCCGAGCCGGTGATCGCCCGGCACGGTGACGTCGGCGACCAGATCCTGGTGCAGCTCCCGGGACTGAGCGACGTCGAGCAGGCCAAGCGGATCATCGAGCGGACGGCCCAGCTCTCCCTGAAGCTCGTCGAGAACGTGGCGGCCTCCCGGGAAGCCCTCCTCGAAGGGAGTGTCGAGCCGCCCGGGATGGAGATCGTCCCCGGCGTCCGGGGGTCGGCCGAAGGAGAGCTGCTCCACTACCTGCTGCGTCGCGAGGCCGTGGTGACCGGGCGCGACCTGAAGAACGCCCGGGTGACCGTGGACGAGTTCAACGCCCCGGCGATCGGCTTCACGATGAACCCACAGGGCGCCGACAAGCTCAGGCGCGCCACCGGCGAGAACATCGGCCGCCAGCTGGCGATCGTCCTCGACGGGCGCGTCGAGTCGGCCCCCGAGATCCGGGGGCGCATCTCGGACAGCGGTCAGATCACCGGCCGCTTCAGCGCAGAGGAGGCCGACGAGCTGTCCCGGGTGCTCCGGGCCGGGGCGCTCCCCGCCACCCTCGAGTACCTGCAGGAGCTGAGCGTGGGGGCCTCGCTGGGCCGCGACTCGATCCGGGCGGGCGTGACGGCCTCCCTCGTGGGCCTCGCGGCGATCTGCCTGTTCATGCTCGCGTACTATCGCCTGTCGGGCGTGAACGCGATCGTGGCGCTGCTCGCGAACCTGCTGATCCTCACCGGGATCATGGCGGGGATCGAGGCCACGCTCACGCTCCCCGGCATCGCGGGTGTGATCCTGACCGTGGGCGTCGGGGTCGACACGAACGTGCTGATCCTCGAGCGGATCCGGGAAGAGCTCCGGACCGGAAAGACCGTGAAGGCGGCGATCGCGAACGGCTTCGAGCGCGTCTTCTACACGATCCTGGACACCCACGCGACGGCGCTGATCGCCGCGGCGCTCCTGTTCCAGTTCGGCACGGGTCCGATCAAGGGCTTCGCCGTCACGCTGTTCATCGGGCTCGGCGCGAACGTCGTGGCGTCCTTCTTCCTGAGCCGTTTTCTCTTCGAGTGGATCCTGGGCAAGCGCCCGGCCCAGCTCAGCATCTAGGTCCAAAGCTCCATGCAGCTCCTGACCGACACCCGGATCGACTTCATCGGCAAGGCGAAGGTCTTCTCCGCCCTGAGCGCCCTCGCCGTGATCGGCTGCGCCGCCCTGCTCTCCACGCGGGGGGTCCAGTACGGCGTGGAGTTCTCCGGCGGGACCCAGCTCGTGGTCCGCTTCGAGCAGGCGCCGGCCATCGACGACGTCCGCGCCGCGCTGGACTCGGAGCTGGCGGCGGTGATCCAGACCTTCGACGACCCGTCGCTGAACCAGGTCCTGATCCGGATCGCGCAGCCCCCCGGCTCGGAGGAGGAGCTCGACGCCCGGGCGGAGCGGGCGCTCGCGAACCTCGCCGAGCGCTACCCGGGGAATCCGATCGTGGAGTACAGCACCGAGCTGGTGGGCCCGATCGTGGGAGCGGAGCTGCGCCGAAAGGCGATCCAGCTGACGGTCGTCGCGCTCTTCTTCCAGCTCCTCTACATCGGCGTCCGGTTCCACGGGGTCGTCTGGGGGAGCGGGGCTGCAGTGGCGGCGTTCCACGACGTGGTCCTGGCCCTGGGCGCCCTCGCGGTGTTCGGCTACGAGATCACGCTGAACGTCATCGCGGCCCTGCTCACCATCGTGGGCTACAGCGTCAACGACACCATCGTGATCTTCGACCGGGCCCGCGAGAACCTCCACCAGCGCCGCAAGCAGCCCTTTGGCGAGCTCGTCAACCAGTCGATCAACCAGACGCTCTCCCGGACCCTGATCACCAGCGGCACGACCTTTTTTGCCGTGATGGGTCTCTACCTGTTCGGGGGCGAGGTGCTCCGGGGATTCGCCTTCACGATGGTCGTCGGCATCGTGATCGGCACGTACTCGACGATCTTCGTGGCCGCTCCATTGGTGGTCTGGTGGCAGGGTCGCAAGAGCGGCTGAGCGAATGTCGTGGGCGTCACCGCGGCTAGCCGCGGGAGCGCCCAGGCTGGAGCCCGGGGGCCTCGTCCAGCGGGTGTAACATGGCTCTGATGAACCGTGCGGGCATCGAGGCTGGGGAGCTGAGCGCGGCCAGGGTCGCCGTCGACCCCTTGGAAGACTCGCTCTTCACCAACCTCGTGGTCTCCAACCCCCCGTTCTCGGGGAAGCCGCACATGTTGCGCACGTCCCTGGTCACCCATGTCGTGATCGTGGCGGGGCTGGTGCTCGTGCCGACCTTCTGGCCCTCGGCTACCCCGGAGCTCGGCGACCCCATCATCTCCCTGATCTACAACCCGCCTCCCCCGCCTCCCCCGCCGCTCCCCAAGGGGAAGTCGCTGGTGGAGAAGGCCGACAAGCCGAAGCAGACCACCCACGAGGAGCGGCCGAAGACGGAGCCGAAGTTCACGGCCCAGCTCGACGTCCCCCAGGAGAAGGAGCTGGCTCCCGAGGACCTCCCCGGCGACTGGGACATCGTCGGCGATCTCGACGGCCACGAGCTGGGCATGGAAGGGGGGATGGCCATCGGCATCCCGGGAGGCGTGCTCGGGGGCGTCCCCGGGGGCGTCCTCGGCGGTGTCGTCGGCGGCACCGGTACCGTCGTGGCGGACTACGACCGCCCGCCGCGCCCGATCAAAATCACCCAGCCGGTCTACCCCCAGGACGCCTTCATCAAGAAGATCGAAGGGACCGTCGTGCTCGAGATCTGGATCGACATCCACGGCAACGTGGTCCGCACCCGCGTTCTCGAGTCGATCCCCCTGCTGGACGCGGCCGCCATCGCCACGGTCAAGCAGTGGCGGTTCGAGCCGGCGATGAAGGATGGCCGGCCCGTGCTGACGGCAGCGAGGGCCCCCGTGGCCTTCCGAATCTACTGAAGACGCGGCTTTTGGGCGCTCGGAGGAACCGACCTGGCCGGTCCGGTGTCCAATCACAGGGTCGCTGCCGGCGCCGGGCCGGCGAACAGGGGGAGGGACGGGACCTTTCGCAGGAGTCTTGACACTCGCCGAAACCGGATATTAGAATCCCGACTCCCTAATCCCAGACACGGCTGGAACTTCGGGAGAGACGTGCCATGCAGCGCAGGCTATTCGAAGACCTCATCGAGTCCGACGTGGTCGCCCACAGGACCAACGCCAGTTATACGGTCCCGGTGTCGATCGCGTTCCACGTCGTCGCACTGCTCGTCGTCCTCATCATGCCTCTGTTCGCAGCCGAGCAGCTGCCCGAGCCGGCGGCCGCCGTGCGCGCCTTCTTCGTGGAGGCAGCGCCGCCGCCGCCGCCGCCGCCGCCCCCGCCGCCCCCCACTCCGAAGCGGCGGGCGCGGCCCAAGGTGCAGCCCAAGCCCAAGCCGGTGATCGAGCAGGAGACGCCCCAGTTCACGGCTCCCATCGAGATCCCCGAGGAGATCGTCCCTGAGGACGGCTTCGATCTCGGCATCGACATGGGAGTCGAGGGCGGCGTGGAGGGTGGCGTGCCGGGTGGCGTGGTGGGCGGCGTCGTGGGCGGTCTCCCCGACGCACCCCCACCCCCGAAGGCCGTGCGGGTGGGCGGCAACATCAAGGAGCCGACCAAGATCAAGGACGTGAACCCCAAGTATCCCGACATCGCCCGGCAGGCGAGGGTTCAGGGCATCGTGATCCTGGAGTGCACCATCTCCCCGCAGGGACGGGTGACGGACGTCAAGGTGCTCAGGGGCATTCCCCTTCTGAACCAGGCCGCGATCGACGCCGTCAAGCAGTGGGTCTACACGCCGACGCTGCTGAACGGCGTTCCGGTGCCTGTCATCATGACGGTTACGGTGAATTTCAGATTCCAGTAGTCGAGAAGGTCGAGCTGACCGCCAGCAGCGGCACGCGCGAGCTCAACTCAGGAGGACACAATGGGTTTTGATATCCGGTCCATGCTCGAGCACATGGGGGTGGTGGCATGGGGCACCGTCATCGTGCTCACGATCATGTCCATCTACTCGATCGGTGTGATGATCGAACGGTACTGGACGTTCACCCAGGCCACGAAGCAGTCGCGCAAGTACGCTCCTGAGGTGGCCCGCTTCCTCAAGCAGGGCAAGATCAAGGAGGCGATCGACGCCTCCCGCGGGAAAGGCGTCAAGCACTCTCACCTCGCCAAGGTGCTCGTGGTCGGGCTGCAGGAATGGCAGTACCAGCACGAGATGGGCGAAGATCAGGCCGACAAGGAAGCCGCCGTGGATGCGGCCAAGCGGGCGATTCAGCGCGCCACGGCCGTCAACCTGGCCGACATGAAGCGCGGCCTCGGGGCCCTGGCCACTATCGGCTCGACGGCCCCCTTCGTGGGCCTGTTCGGCACCACATTCGGCATCATCAACGCCTTCCAGGGCATGGCGCTGACCGGCTCCGGTGGTATCGCCGCGGTCTCCGCCGGCATCTCCGAGGCGCTCGTGACGACCGCCTACGGGCTCTTCGTCGCCGTGCCGGCCGTTTGGGCCTACAACTACTTCTCGGGCCGCGTCGAGGGCTTCAACGTCGAGATGGACAACTCCAGCTCTGAGCTGCTCGACTACTTCATCAAGAAGAGCGCCTGACGGGCATCGGGGGCTGCTCCAGCCCCCGTTTCCTGTCCACGGAGGACTCACCATGGGAATGCAGGTCGGCGACAAGAAGGGCGCGATCGCGGAGATCAACGTCACGCCGATGGCCGACGTGATCATCGTCCTGCTCATCATCTTCATGGTCATCACCCCGCTGCTCGCGAAGGGGATCGACGTCAAGCTCCCCGTGGCGGGCAACACCCAGGATCGCAAGGACGACTCGGGTATGATCACGGTCGCCCTCCGGCTCGACCTGACCACCTACCTGAACGGGGTTCCCCTGCAGGACCAGTCGCAGCTGCTGCCGCTGGTCCAGGAGCTGCTCCAGGAGGTGCCCGAGGGGGAGCGGCTGATCTACCTGAAGGGAGACGAGGGGCTCGAGTACGGCGAGATCATGAAGGTCATGGACCTCTGCCGTGAGGCCGGGGTGGAGGAGATCGCTCTCATCGCCGAACCCGAGGTGCAGGGCTAATGTCAGAGAACAGTCAGCTCGGCGACGGCGGCGGCCGCAAGGGCAAGCGGAAGTGGGTCGTCCACTCCCACGAGGCGACCCGGCCCGTCGCGTCGAAGTCGATGTCCGAGATCAACGTGACTCCGATGATCGACGTGCTCCTCGTGCTCCTGATCATCTTCATGATCGTGACGCCGGTCGCCCAGAAGGGTCTG